>Ga0209654_1000215_pt1 | contig 60559 bp, 56 predicted proteins | sample SaaInl1SG_22_DNA_FD_184646 | JGI IMG/M metagenome (GOLD analysis project Ga0209654, IMG submission 184646) | Marine microbial communities from expanding oxygen minimum zones in the Saanich Inlet - ESP_161SG_22_DNA (SPAdes) (version 2) | ecosystem: Environmental > Aquatic > Marine > Intertidal... | reverse complement strand
CCTCGCGTATCATCGAATTAAACCACATGCTCCACCGCTTGTGCGGGCCCCCGTCAATTCCTTTGAGTTTCAATCTTGCGATCGTACTCCCCAGGTGGGACACTTATCACTTTCGCTTAGTCACTGAGATAAATCCCAACAACTAGTGTCCATCGTTTACGGCGTGGACTACCAGGGTATCTAATCCTGTTCGCTCCCCACGCTTTCGTCCATGAGCGTCAGTACATACGTAGTAGACTGCCTTCGCAATCGGTATTCTGTGTAATATCTATGCATTTCACCGCTACACTACACATTCTATCTACTTCCATATGACTCAAGTCAACCAGTATCAAAGGCAGTTCCATAGTTAAGCTATGGGATTTCACCTCTGACTTAATTGACCGCCTGCGGACCCTTTAAACCCAATGATTCCGGATAACGCTTGGACCCTCCGTATTACCGCGGCTGCTGGCACGGAGTTAGCCGGTCCTTATTCTTACAGTACCGTCAAGCTCGTACACGTACGAGTGTTTCTTCCTGTATAAAAGCAGTTTACAACCCATAGGGCAGTCTTCCTGCACGCGGCATGGCTGGATCAGGCTCTCGCCCATTGTCCAATATTCCTCACTGCTGCCTCCCGTAGGAGTCTGGTCCGTGTCTCAGTACCAGTGTGGGGGATCTCCCTCTCAGGACCCCTACCTATCATCGCCATGGTAAGCCGTTACCTTACCATCTAACTAATAGGACGCATAGCCATCTTTTACCGATAAATCTTTAATTAAAACTCGATGCCAAGTTATAATACTATGAGGTATTAATCTTCATTTCTAAAGGCTATCCCTCTGTAAAAGGTAAGTTCTATACGCGTTACGCACCCGTGCGCCGGTCGTCATCTGATGCAAGCACCAATGTTACCCCTCGACTTGCATGTGTTAAGCCTGCCGCTAGCGTTCATCCTGAGCCAGGATCAAACTCTTCATTGTATATTTTTAATATTATAAATGAATAAGTTTCAAAAGAATTACATTAATCTAAATTAATGTGGTTATTCTACTCTTTAATTACGCTGTCAATTTCAATATTTTCAATGAACTTGGCGATTCCCTAAAAATAAGATCTACTTACTTTTTATCTCTTCGCTCTTGTAGAAATGTTAGAATCGAACTAACTAATAATTGATTGAATTACTATTCCAAAATCTCTCTGATCGTTTTTGCTATTTCTGTTAGCGGGTGCAAATCTAAAACTTATTTTTTATCTGACAAGTAAAAAATTTATTTTTTTTAAACTTTTTTTAAAACCCTAAAACTTGAACTTTTTAACCCCCGAAAATTCGGACTGCAAAGATACAAGGTTTTTTTTATTACATCCTAATAAAAATTGAAAAAAAATTTAAAGTTTTTATCTCTAAAAATTTAAACTTTTTTCACCCCTATTACAAACAACAAATACTCAATGAACTTTGCTAAACAAACTTTCGTTTTCTCGTTAGCGGGTGCAAATATACAACTCATTCTCACTCCCGCAACTATTTTTTAAACTCTTTTTTGATTTATTTTTTGAACTTCTTTTAATACCTTGTAAATGCATTAGTTATAGAGGGTTTTTTTTTGATTTTTTTGTTTTTTTTTTTAAGGTTGGTGATAGTGTATGTAGGTTATTGTTTTTAAAATTCCTTATTTATTAGGGTATTGAAATGTCATGTTTGAGGTGTTTTAAGTACATCGTGAATTAAAATTGTAGCATGAATCATCCGTTTTTTATTGGTGTAAATCTTCAAAATTGTGAATAAGATGCTTATCTCTTACTTATTTGAAGTTGTAATATTCTCTTTTTTTAGTGCTACAACTCTAATGAATTGGCACGGGTTAGGGATTGAAGCGTCTGTTTGAGCTCTTTTTGGTACCCTTTATGGTACCTAAAAAGCGAGTGCAGAAAGCCCGACCACAACCTTTTGGCGTGGGAACCCCCAAAAAAAAAAACACATATATAATAAGTACACATATATATTGTGTGAAAAATTGTTTTCTAATATCTTTGCAAACCAAATAAAATATTTTAAATGATTAAAATTACTTTACCTGACGGAAGTATAAAGGAGTTTCTTGAAAATAGCACCCCTATGGATGTTGCAAAAAACATAAGTGAAGGGTTTGCAAGAAATGTTGTATCTGCAAGTTTTAACGGAAAAACTATTGAAACCTCTACTCCACTTACAACTAACGGTTCTTTAATATTATATACTTTTAATGATGCTGACGGAAAGAAAGCTTTTTGGCACTCGTCTGCACACGTTTTGGCAGAAGCTATATTATCTTTTTACCCGAATGCGAAGTTAACTATTGGACCTGCAATTGAGAATGGTTTTTATTATGATGTTGATTTGGGTGAAGAAGTTTTATCTGAAAAGGATTTTGACAAACTAGAAAAGAAATTTTTAGAAATTGCTAGAGGTAAACACGAATTTTCTATGCGATCGGTTTCTAAAGCAAATGCTTTGTCTTTATATAAAAAAGAAAACAACGAATACAAAGTTGAGTTGATTGAAAACTTAACGGATGGAGACATTACTTTTTGTGATCATAGTAATTTTACAGATTTATGTAGAGGAGGCCACATACCAAACACTGGTATTATAAAAGCGGTAAAAATAATGAATGTAGCTGGTGCTTATTGGCGAGGTGACGAAAAGAACAATCAACTAACACGTGTTTATGGCGTTAGTTTTCCGAAACAAAAAATGCTAACTGAGTATTTAGAACTTTTAGAAGAAGCTAAAAAACGTGATCACAGAAAACTAGGTAAAGAATTAGAGTTGTTTACATTTTCGCAAAAAGTTGGTGCTGGTTTACCATTATGGTTACCAAAAGGTGCTGCTTTGCGATCTCGTTTAGAAAACTTTTTAAAAGCTGCACAGAAAAAAGCTGGTTACGAAATGGTAATGACACCACATATAGGTCAGAAAGATTTATATGTAACTTCTGGACATTATGAAAAATATGGAGAAGACAGTTTCCAGGCGATAAAAACTCCAAAAATGGATGAAGAGTTTTTGCTAAAGCCAATGAACTGTCCACACCACTGTGAAGTATACAACTTTAAACCTTATTCATATAAAGACTTGCCAAAGCGTTTTGCTGAATTTGGTACAGTATATAGGTATGAACAAAGTGGAGAGCTACATGGCTTAACTCGTGTACGAGGTTTTACGCAAGATGATGCTCATATTTTTTGTACACCAGCACAATTAGACCAAGAGTTTAAAGAGGTAATCGATTTGGTATTGTATGTTTTTGGCTCTTTAGGTTTTGAAGACTTTACAGCACAGGTTTCTATACGTGATATGAAAAACCTAGATAAATATATAGGTGATGCTGATACTTGGGAAATTGCAGAACAAGCAATTATAAATGCTGCAAAAGACAAAGATTTAGATTTTGTGATTGAAGAAGGCGAAGCAGCCTTTTATGGGCCAAAGTTAGACTTTATGGTAAAAGATGCTTTAGGCAGAAGTTGGCAATTAGGAACGATTCAAGTAGACTATAATTTACCAAAACGTTTTGATTTAACCTATACAGGATCAGACAACCAGTCTCACAGACCTGTTATGATACACAGAGCACCATTTGGTTCTATGGAACGATTTATAGCGGTATTGTTAGAACATACAGGTGGTAATTTTCCACTTTGGCTAACTCCAGATCAAGTTATCTTACTGCCAATCAGTGATAAATATCAAAAATATTCAGAAAAAGTTTTAGAATCGTTAGAAAATTCCGAAATTCGCGCCCTCGTAGATAACCGAAGTGAAAAAACGGGACGTAAAATACGAGACGCAGAAGTTAGCAAAATACCATTTATGGTTATTGTAGGTGAAAAAGAAGCCGAAAACGGAACCGTTTCTGTAAGAAAACATGGAGAGGGTGACATTGGAACATTTACAATTGAAGAATTTATTTCTTTAATTAAAGAAGAAGAAGATAAAACATTAAAGAAATTTTAATTAATTTTGAAATTCGAAATAAAACAAAAGGTTGAAAAAGCAACCACAAGTTAAATTTAAAATTTATAAGTCATAGCAATACGTAGAAGCAGGTCAAGAAGGCCATTAAGAGTAATCAAAGAAGATCAACATAGAATTAATGAAAAAATAAAATATGTTGACGAAGTTCGCCTTGTGGGCGACAATGTAGAAATTGGTGTATATCCTTTAGAAAAAGCTAAAGAGTTAGCCAAAGAACAAGAATTAGATTTGGTAGAAATTTCGCCAAAAGCTAAACCTCCTGTTTGTAAAATAATTGATTACAAGAAATTCTTGTATGAGCAAAAGAAACGTGAAAAAGCCTTAAAAACTAAAGCTACTAAGGTTACCATTAAAGAAATACGTTTTGGACCGCAAACAGATGAGCATGATTATGAATTTAAAAAGAAACATGCCATAAAGTTTTTACAAGATGGTGCTAAATTAAAAGCATTTGTATTCTTTAAAGGACGTTCTATTATTTTTAAAGAACAAGGGCAAATACTTTTATTAAAGTTAGCACAAGAATTAGAAGAGTATGGTAAAGTTGAGCAATTACCAAAATTAGAAGGTAAACGTATGATTATGTTTATTGCTCCCAAAAAAGGAAAATAAGCGTTTTTAAAGTTAAAAGTTTTTAAAATTAAAAAGTTGAGATTGCACTTAACTTTACTTTTTATGAGCTTTCTTACTTTTTTAACTAAAAATAATAAGCAAGATAAAAACGAAGGAGAGATGCCTAAAATGAAAACCAAATCTAGCGCCAAAAAACGATTTAAAGTTACTGGTACTGGAAAAATTAAAAGAAAGCACGCGTTTAAAAGTCACATCTTAACAAAGAAGTCTAAAAAACGTAAATTAAAGTTAACTCATGATACTTTAGTACACAAGTCTGATGAGGCTAACATTAAACAACAATTAAACTTAAAATAAGTTTAACAGGGAATTTTATTATTAACCATGTAATGTAGCAATTAAAGTCATTTTTAATTAAAAGTACGTTTGTAGCGTCGCTCTTTACAAAACACATTGAAATTATGCCAAGATCAGTAAATTCAGTAGCCTCAAGAAATAGAAGAAAAAAAATCTTGAAGGCAGCAAAAGGTTACTTTGGACGTAGAAAAAACGTTTATACAGTAGCAAAAAACGCGGTTGAAAAAGGTATGCTTTATGCATATAGAGACCGTAAAAACAATAAGAGAAACTTCCGTTCTTTATGGATTGTGCGTATTAACGCTGCAGCTCGTTTGCACGGAATGTCTTACTCTCAGTTTATGGGGAAAGTTAAAGCTAACAATATCGAATTAAACCGTAAGGTTTTAGCAGATTTAGCTGTAAACAACCCAGACGCTTTTAAGGCAGTTGTAGAAAAAATTAAATAATTATAAATTACTTGCTTATAATAAAAACCCAAACAAATTTGTTTGGGTTTTTTTAGTACTTTTATTCTTTAAAACAAACACCCTATCTCTAATGAAAATAGAAGCTCTAATTGCATCCATATTTTTTATAAGTGTATTTTCTTTTGCGCAAGAAAACAACACACAAAAGAACACATTAAATAGACAATTTAATGAGATTTACAAAACTTCTAACAGCTATCAAACCTATAAAGTTATTAGTAAAAACAAGTTTTTAGAGTTAAACCAAAATGTTTTAGACTCTTTAAAAGAATTAAAAAATAGTATAGTAGAAAAAAACAAACAACTTTCAGAGAAGGGAAATACTATAAAAACCACTCAAGAAAATTTAACTTCAATACAAATTGCTTTACACAAAGCCAAAGAAAAAGAAAACTCCATTTCTCTATTTGGTTTACAACTCAATAAACTTACTTATAATTTAATCTTATGGTCTATAATACTCGGTCTTTTATTGGCTTTATTATATTATATTTTTAGATTTAACAGAAGTAATATACTAACTAAAAAAGCACAAAGTAGTTTATTAGATGTAGAGCATGAGTTTGACAAACACAGAAAAAAGTTTTTAGAAAGAGAACAAAAATTGAGAAGACAATTGCAAGATGAAATTAATAAACAAAGAAACATATAATTTATAAAGATTATCATATTCCTTAATTACTTTAAAAAAACACAATAAATCAGCATAAAAATAGCAATAATTAGTTTTTTTTTATTAAAACAATAATAATTTTTAATACCCAAAAAATCTTTCTTAATATTTTGTAAGTTAGCAGTATGTTTTATATCTTTTAGGAATAAAACCATTAGAAACACTAACCTAAAATTACAAACTGTTTTATGAAAGCTCTTTTCTATACAAGAGAATTTCCACCTTATGTTTATGGAGGCGCAGGTGTTCATGTAGAATACCTTGCAGATGAATTATCAAAATTAATGAACGTTGACGTTCGAAGTTTTGGAGATCAAGAATCTACATCAGATAATTTAAGCGTAAAAGGGTTTCCTTTTGAAAATGCTATTTTTGATAATACACATGATAAACTAAAAGCGGTACTAAAAACCTTGAGCACTTGTATTCATATGAATGCAGAACCTACAGATGCAGATGTTGTACATTGCCACACCTGGTATGCACAATTTGCAGGTATTATTGCAAAACTTTGCTATGGTATTCCTTTAGTAATTACAACCCATTCTTTAGAACCCTTAAGACCTTGGAAAAGAGAGCAACTAGGACGTGGTTACGATGCGTCTTCTTGGGTAGAAAAAACTGCTATAGAAATGGCAGATGCCATTATTGCTGTTTCTAAGGAAACTAAAGTAGATGTTTTAAAACATTTTAATGTTGATAAAAACAAAGTAAAGGTTATCTATAATGGAATTAACCTGAAAGAATATGTGGTTACAAAAGATACCTCTACTTTAGAAGCATACAACATAGACAAAAACAAACCTTATGTACTTTTTGTAGGAAGAATAACCAGACAAAAAGGAATTATTCATTTAGTAAATGCTATAAAATATATAGATAAAGATACACAAATAGTGCTTTGTGCAGGTGCACCAGACACCAAAGAAATTGGTAAAGAAATGGAAGACGCCGTAAACGAAGCTAAAAAAGATAGAGATACTATTATTTGGATAGACAAGATGCTTAGTAAGCAAGAGGTTATTCAATTATATTCTCATGCAGATGTATTTTGTTGCCCCTCTATTTACGAACCTTTTGGCATTATTAATATTGAGGCTATGGCTTGCGAAACTGCTGTAGTTGCAAGTGCTGTTGGTGGTATTAAAGAAGTGGTTGTGCAAAATGAAACAGGTATTTTAATTGATTTAGAACAACAAAAAGAAGCTCCTTTTGAGCCTGTATACCCAGATAAATTTGCTCAAGATTTAGCAAATGGTATTAACAAAGTAATAAACAACCCTAGCTTAAAAGAAACTATGGCAAAAAAAGGAAGACAGCGTGTAGAAAATCATTTTGACTGGGCTTCTATTGCAAAACAAGTTGAAGAACTATATAAATCTCTAAAAAAATAAGTTATGATTAATGACAAAGTATTAGGAATTATTTTAGGTGGTGGCCAAGGATCTAGATTATACCCACTAACCAAAGACAGATCTAAACCCGCTGTACCAATTGCTGGTAAATATAGATTGGTAGATATTCCTATTTCTAATTGCATCAATTCAGATATTAAAAGAATGTATGTGTTAACCCAATTTAACTCGGCTTCTTTAAACGCTCACATAAAAAATACTTACCACTTTAGTTTTTTTAGCTCTGCTTTTGTTGATGTATTAGCTGCAGAACAAACCATTCATAGTGACAAATGGTTTCAAGGAACAGCAGATGCAGTAAGACAAAGTATGCATCACTTTTTACAGAACGATTTTGAATATGCGCTTATACTTTCTGGAGACCAATTGTATCAAATGGATTTTAATGATATGATTGATAAGCACGAAAAAAGTGGCGCAGAAATATCTATTGCAACCTACCCTGTTACTGCAAAAGATGCTACTTCTTTTGGGTTACTAAAAACCAATAATGAGAATATTATTACATCATTTATAGAAAAACCTGGTAAAGAATTATTGTCAAATTGGACCTCTGATGTTGGTGATGACATGAAAGCACAGGGTAGAGATTATTTAGCATCTATGGGAATCTATATTTTTAATAGAGACCTACTAAAAAAATTAATGGAAAATCCTGACACCAATGATTTTGGTAAAGAAATTATACCACAAGCTATAGAAAACCACAAAACTTTAAGTTACCAATATGAAGGTTATTGGGAAGATATAGGTAACATTGATTCCTTTTTTGAAGCAAATATTGGTTTAACAGATGATGTACCTCAATTTGATTTATACAATGAAAAAGGGGTATATACCAGAGCACGTATTTTACCCACTTCTAAAATATCGGGTTCTATTTTAAACAAAGCTGTTATTGGTGATGGTTGTATTATACAAGCAGAAAAAATTGAACGCTCTGTAATTGGAATTCGTTCTAGAATTGGAAAAAATTCACTAATTTCTAACACCTATATGATGGGTAATGATTACTATGAAACTTTAGAAGAAGTTGAAAATAATAATATAGAAATACTAATGGGAATTGGAAACAGGTGCTACATACACAATTGTATTGTAGATAAAAACTGTAGAATTGGTGACGATGTTAGAATAAATGGAGGACGACATATTGAGGATATAGAAACAGATACATACATGGTTAAAGACGGTATTGTTGTTATTAAAAAAGATGCCATTATTGCCAAAGGAACTATTATTGGATAATCTAAATCTTATTTTTTTAAAGAATTAAATTCATGCAAAATCAGAGTAGAATTGTTATAGAAAATGTTACTCCACAGATTAATTGTGGTAACATATTTATAAAAAGGGTTGTCAACGAAATTGTAAATGTATCAGCAGATGTTTTAGTAGATGGACATGATATTATAGAAGCTAGCTTACTTTTTAAACACGAAAAAGAAAGAAAGTGGAGCGAAACCAGAATGTCTGCCACTTCAAATGATGTCTATATTGCAAGTTTTAAAACAGCAAAACAAGGTTTTTATTCATATAAATTAGAAGGTTGGGTAGATTATGCTTTAAACTGGCAACATGGTATTGTCAAAAAAATAGAAGACAATCAGCTTGTAAAATCTGAACTTTTAGAAGGAGCAGAAATATTAAAAACGCTACTAAAAAAAACAAATAAAAACACTGCTAAATACTTAAAACATTTAATAACTATTTTTAAAAATAATGATAGTTATAAAGAAGCTATAAGCGAGGTTACCAGTAAAAGACTACAAATAATTTTTATAGAAAACCCTACAAAATTCCTAAAAAATGAAACACAAGAATTTAAGGTTTATGTAGATAGAAAAAAAGCCCAATTTAGTACTTGGTATGAGTTTTTTCCGCGTTCAGCGTCTGAAGAAGCTAACGAACATGGTACATTTAAAGACTGCCATAAATTACTGCCAAGAATTGCAGATATGGGTTTTGACACCCTATACTTTCCGCCTATTCATCCAATTGGTCAAATAAATAGAAAAGGAAAAAACAATACTACAAAAGCAAAAAATGATGATGTAGGATCTGCTTGGGGAATTGGCTCTAAACACGGTGGCCACAAAGATATTCACCCAGAGTTAGGTAGTATAGATGATTTTAAAGCTTTGATTACTGATGCTAAAAATCAAGGAATAGAAGTTGCAATGGATTATGCTTTACAAGCTGCTCCAGATCATCCTTGGGTAAAAGAACATCCAGAGTGGTTTAAATGGAGACCAGATGGCACAGTACAATATGCAGAGAATCCTCCAAAAAAATATCAAGACATTCTTCCAATTTATTGGGAAAATGACAGTTATAAAAATTTATGGAAAGAATGTTTAGACATTCTATTATATTGGATAGATTGTGGAATTACTATTTTTAGAGTAGACAATCCACATACAAAACCCTATTATTTTTGGAATTGGGTAATTGCTGAAGTGAAGAAAAAACATCCAGACGTGTTGTTTTTAGCAGAAGCCTTTACACGCCCTAAAATAATGCAACAACTTGCAAAACAGGGTTTTACACAATCTTACACGTATTTTACTTGGAGAGAGTCTAAACACGAACTTACAGAATATGTAAATGAGTTAACGCAAACAAATCAAAAAGAATACATGCGACCTAATTTTTGGCCAAATACGCCAGATATTAATCCTTATCATTTACAAGGCGCAAACGAATCTAAATATTTACAACGTTATGTTTTAGCGGCTACTTTAAGCTCTAATATTGGTATTTACGGTCCTGTTTTTGAGCAAATGATTAGCGAAGCTGTTCCTGGAAAAGAAGAATATCACATGTCAGAAAAGTTTCAGATATGTCATTATAACTGGCAGTTAGAAAACAAGTTAACAATATTTATTAAAACCATTAATACTATCCGAAAAGAGAACGAATCTTATCAACAAACAAATAATATAAAGTTTTGTTTTATAGAAAATGATAATTTAATTGCTTTTTATAAATGGAATGATGACAAAACTAACGAAACATTAACTGTTGTTAGTTTAGACCCATACTACAAACAAACAGGTACCATACAATTACCTCTAGCAGAATTAGGCATACATCATGGACATACGGTTCAAGTAAAAGATTTAGTGACTAGCAATAGCTATAACTGGCAAAATGAATGGAATTATATAGAATTACACCCAACATTACCCTTTCATATGTTTAAAATAAAAAAATAATATTTAATAAAAATTTCTTATTGGGTTATGAATTAAAACTCTCGTCCTCAATGGGCAGTAATTTCTTTAAAAGGAATTGCAAACATCATCAATCATTAAAATATGGCAAATACAATAGCTTACAGTCTTTTTACAGACTTTGATATAAATTTATTTAAAGCAGGAAAACATTATAAACTTTACGAAAAATTTGGTTCGCACATCGTTACAGTAGATGGGGTAACAGGAACCTATTTTGCAGTTTGGGTACCAAGTGCAAAATCTGTAACGGTAATTGGCGATTTCAATTTTTGGATAGAAGGAGAACATCCTTTAAATGTAAGATGGGATGATAGTGGTATTTGGGAAGGCTTTATCCCTAATGTTGGTATTGGTAGTATTTATAAATATAAAATACAAAGCAGTCATGATGATGTAAAAACAGAAAAAGCAGATCCATTTGCAAAAAAGTGCGAACATCCCCCAAAAACTGCCTCTGTAGTTTGGGAAGATAATTACAGCTGGAAAGACAACAAATGGATGAACAATCGTAAAAAAAATAATGCCTTAGACGCTCCTTATTCTGTATACGAAGTTCATTTAGGTTCTTGGAAACAAAAAAATGGAAACGACTTTTTAACTTATGAGGAATTTGCAGAAGATTTGGTAAACTATGTAGCAGATATGAATTTTACACATGTAGAATTAATGCCTGTTATGGAGTACCCATATGATCCAAGTTGGGGATACCAATTAACAGGATATTTTGCGCCAACTTCTCGCTTTGGAAATCCAGATGGTTTTAAGTTTTTAGTGGATGCGTTTCATAAAAAAGGAATTGGTGTAATTTTAGATTGGGTTCCTTCACATTTTCCATCAGACGATCATGGTTTAGGCTTTTTTGATGGCTCTCATTTATACGAACATCCAGATAGAAGAAAAGGATATCACCCAGATTGGAAAAGTCTTATTTTTAATTACGGTAGAAACGAAGTTAAATCTTTTTTAATTAGTAATGCAATTTATTGGTTAGACCAATATCATGCAGATGGTTTAAGGGTAGATGCTGTAGCTTCTATGTTGTTTTTAGATTATTCTAGAGAAGATGGCGAATGGGAACCAAATGAATTTGGAGGAAGAGAAAACTTAGACGCCATTAATTTTATGAAAGAGATGAATACGGCTGTCTATGAGAATTTTCCCGACGTACAAACCATAGCTGAAGAATCAACATCATTCCCAATGGTTTCTAGACCCATATATTTAGGTGGTTTAGGTTTTGGTATGAAATGGATGATGGGTTGGATGCATGACACTTTAGAATATTTTGCCAAAGAACCTATTTATAGAAAACATCATCAAAACGATTTAACATTTAGTTTAAATTATGCGTTTACAGAAAACTTTATGTTGCCTCTGTCTCATGATGAAGTTGTGTATGGTAAAAAAGCCATTGTAGATAAAATGCCTGGTGATGAATGGCAAAAATTTGCAAATCTACGTTTATTGTATAGTTTTATGTACACACACCCTGGTACGAAATTAATTTTTCAGGGAGGTGAATTTGGTCAAACCAAAGAATGGAATTTCCAACAAAGTTTAGATTGGCATTTACTTGAGTATAAAGTACATGAAGGGGCACAGAAATGCGTAAAAGAATTAAACAAACTTTATAGAAAAGAAAAAGCATTTCATCAAAAACAATTTACAGCAGAAGGTTTTGAATGGATTGATCATGGAGACCATGAAAACTCTGTATTATCTTATATAAGAAAAGGAGAAAACGAAAAAGATACCATTATTATTATTTGTAATTTAACTCCAATACCAAGAGAAAACTATAGAGTTGGTGTACCCAAACAAGGCACTTTAAAAGAGATTTTTAATAGTGATACTAGAGATTTTTCTGGTAGCGGAAATTACAAAAACACTAAAATAAAAGCAGACAAAACCACTTGGAATAATAGAGAAAATTCTGTCGAATTAAATTTACCTCCTTTAGCCATGATTGCTTTAAAATATCAATAAAAAAAAGATGAAAATTTAGCGCTATAAATTACTGCTACATTGGTAATTTATAGCACTGTATTTTTATAACTTCCAAAAAAAACATTGCTATTTTTATTAGATTCTAAATAATATTTTCATCTGTAAATTATTCTTTTTTTTAGGTTACTTTAGTAACTTTAAAAAAATAGTTTACAAAAAGAATATTGTCGTAAAAACAATATTTACAGTTAATTCTATTAGAAACTATTACGATTTTTACCACATTAAAAACAAGCAAATATTATGATTGTTAATACGGAACTAGAACAAAAAGGAAACCTTTTTCCATCAGAAATAATAAATTACCATAAAGATGTAGATAAACTATATTTTACTACAAAAAACAATGTTATTTTAGAAGTTACAGTGGTTAGAGATAGTGTAATTCGCTTTAGATATAGTACAACTGGTAAGTTTGAAAAAGATTTTTCATACGGGGTTACCATACACGCAAGTAGAGGGTACAACAAACTTAAAGTAACTGAAGATAAAACGCATTATAAAGTTACTACTTCTAAGCTAATTTGTTTGATAGAAAAAGTAAGCTTACAAATTAGTTTATACGATGCTATTGATAACAAATTAATAAATGAAGATGAAATTGGTTTTCATTGGGAAGAAAGTTATGAGTTCGGTGGAGATATTGTAAAAATGAGTAAAGTTTGCCAAAAAGCAGAAAGTTTTTATGGTTTAGGAGACAAGCCTGTAGATGTAAACATGAAAGGAAAACGTTTCGAAAACTGGGCAACAGACTCTTACGCTTTTGGTAAAAACACAGACCCTATTTATAAAGCAATTCCATTTTATACAGCTATACAAAACAATAAATCGTATGGTATTTTCTTTGATAATACTTTTAAAACACATTTCGATTTTTCTCATGAAAGAAGAAATGTAACAAGTTTTTGGGCCCAAGGTGGAGAAATGAATTACTACTTTATTTATGGCCCAAAAATGGATGATGTCGTAAAAAACTACACAGACTTAACCGGTAAACCTCATGCATTGCCTCCATTATGGGCTTTAGGATTTCATCAATGTAAATGGAGTTATTATCCAGAAAGTAATGTTAAAGAAGTTACCAAAACATTTAGAGACCTTAAAATACCTTGTGATGCTATTTATTTAGACATTGATTATATGGATGGTTTTAGATGTTTTACTTGGGATAAAAATTATTTTCCAGACCCAAAAAGAATGGTAAAAGAGTTAGAAGATGATGGCTTTAAAACGGTTGTAATTATAGATCCAGGTATTAAAATAGATTTAGAATACGATGTTTTTAAAGAAGCATTAGATAAAGATTATTTCTGTAAACGTGCAGACGGCCCATACATGAAAGGTAAAGTTTGGCCTGGAGAATGTTATTTTCCAGATTATACAAGACCAGAAGTTAGAGACTGGTGGTCTGGTTTGTTTAAAGAACTAATAGAAGATATTGGTGTAAAAGGTGTTTGGAACGATATGAACGAACCTGCTGTAATGGATGTGCCAAATAAATCTTTTCCAGATGATGTGCGTCATGATTTTGATGGAAATCCATGTTCTCATAGAAAAGCACATAATATCTATGGTACACAAATGGCACGCGCAACCTATCATGGTTTAAAAAAATATGCATATCCAAAAAGACCTTTCGTAATTACAAGATCTGCATATGCTGGTGCACAAAGATATACGTCTACTTGGATGGGAGATAATGTAGCAACTTGGGAACATTTAGCTATTGCTAACAACCAAGCACAAAGAATGGCAATGTCTGGTTTTTCTTTTGCAGGTAGTGATATTGGTGGTTTTGCAGAACAACCTCAAGGAGAATTATTTGCAAGATGGATTCAATTAGGTGTGTTTCATGCTTTTTGTAGAGTACATTCTTCTGGTGATCATGGAGACCAAGAACCTTGGGTTTTTGGTGATGAAATAACAGATATTGTTAGAAAGTTTGTCGAGTTAAGATATCAACTTTTACCTTATTTATATACTGCTTTTTGGAATTATATAACAGATGGCTCTCCAATACTTAAATCTTTGGTTTTATATGATCAAGAAGATCAACAAACACATTACAGAAGTGATGAGTTTATTTACGGAGAACAAATTTTAGTTTGCCCAATACAAGAACCAAATGCCAAAGGAAGAAGAATGTATATACCAAGAGGTAAATGGTATAATTTCTGGACAAATGAAGCGGTTATTGGTGGCAAAGAAATATGGGTAAATGCAGATATAGACAGCATGCCAATTTTTATAAAAGAAGGTGCAGTAATACCTAAATATCCAGTACAACAATATGTTGGCGAGAAAAAATTTAATGAAATTACCTTAGATGTTTACTATAAAGAAGGTAAAGAAACTTCTAAATTATATGATGATGCTCATGATGGTTATGATTATAGAAAAGGAAGATTTAGCTTGCGTTCTTTTAAAGTAACAGGTAAAAAAGATGAATTTATTTTACAACAACACAAACGTGGAGATTTTGATGCAGAATATAAGAACTTTAACATTGTATTTCATAACTTACCTTTTGTTGTAAAATCTTTACAAATAGACAATGTAGAGGTTCCTATAGATAAAAGTTTCACAAAAACACAGTCTATCTCTATAAATAAAGAGTTTACAGAACTACATTTAATTGCAGAATAAAAATTATCTTTCAAAAAAAAAGCGGCTATGTTTTACCCTAAACATAGTCGCTTATCATTATAAGTTTAATTCATAAATATTCTAATTACTTAAAAATATTCTTTTCATCATTTTTTCTGAAAGCAAATACTTTTAGAGTTATTTTTTTGTTTTTCCTTATTATTTTAAAACTGCTATTAACGATTACTATCAAGGTAATTTTTATACGAATAATAACCATTTTAGTTTTTTTTTTAAAACGCTTATGAACCCTATAAATTTTACGGTTATCTTTTTTTATTTTCAAATCAAAAACACATTCAATCTAAGTATATAATTTATTCATTTACTGTAAAGAGTAACTCATTTAACAATTCAGTTTTCTAAACTTTGTAAAAAAGTCTTAAATTTGACGTATCATTTGTTTAAATTTATTTATGAAAAATATTTTTCCGTTACTACTATTCATTTTTACAATTACATTTAGTAAAGCACAAAATAAAATAAATTGGCTTTCTTTTGAAGAAGGTATAGCACAACTTAAAAAAGAGCCAAAACCATTATTGATAGATGTGTATACAGATTGGTGTGGTTGGTGTAAAAAAATGGATGTAACAACCTATTCAAATCAAACAATTATACAAGCTATAAATGATAATTTTTACGCTATTAAATTAAATGGGGAAGAAAAAGAAGACATTACTTTTAAAGATTATACATTTAAGTTTAAAGAGAATGGTAGACGTGGTTATCATGAACTGGCAGCTGCCTTAATGAATGGTAAACTAAGTTTTCCTACAACCATATTTTTAACAGATAATGCAGAGGTTTTACAAAGCATACCTGGTTATTTAGACAAAATAAAGCTTGAAAAGATTATAGCTTATTTTTCTTCTAAAAATTATAAAAAGACAAAATGGGAAGATTTTGAAAAAAATTTTAAAAGCAAATTATAAATAACTATTTTAAAACAAAAGCTCCTTTTTGCCCTGTATAATGGAATTTTATTTTGTAAAAAGCTGCAGTTTTACTCCATCTTCTAACATCACTTTTGTAATTAGAACCATCTGCAACAATTGCTAAAGGTTTTAGTTTTATTATTAGTCTTTCCAAATTTATTTTAGGTGAATATTGCAGCACCACAATTGGTTTTACAACATTTTTTAAAGCATAAATACCCAAACTATCTACTATTAATATAGCTTGATTGTTATAATTGATGAAATTTTTAAAATGTACTTTGGTCACTTTTTTTAACTTTTCATGTATCACATAAGGTTTAATTGCTTTAATATCTTTTGATTTTAAGCTATCTAGATTGTACTGAAGAATCAGTTGAGCTCCTGCCCTATTTCCGATAATTCCAGATCTACTTTTATAAAACACTATAAGTTCGTTTTTATTGGCAAGATTTTTCTTCTCGAAAAAATAAACACTTTGTAAAATAATTAGAGAAAACAAAAAATACATTAACCTTTTTGGTGTTTTCTTGATAAGAAATATAACCAAAGAAAAAATAGCAAAATACCAAAACAACATCATTAAGAAAGAAATAGAAATATCTTTAAATAAAAACTGTTCTTGATGAGAAATCCAACTAACAAAACCATTCATAAGTTGAATAATATTGCTATAAATAGTTGCTATAAATTGAGGCAAAATGTTTAACAGTGCTAATAAAATTATAAGAATACCTCCAATTAAAATAGCGCCTAAAAAAGGGATTATTAGTAAGTTTGATAACATAAACAAACCTGGAAACTGATTAAAATAATAAATACTTAAAGGTAAAATTCCTACTTGTGCAGCAATAGAGACTGTAAATAATTGCCAAATTTTATCCATCACAAAAAACTTAGGTTTATAAACAGCATATAATTTTGGTTGCACCCAAATAATACCAAAAAACGCCAAATAACTTAACTGAAAACCTACATCAAACAAAAACATAGGTTTTACAATTAATAGAAAAAACATAGAACTTATTAGGGAGAAAGCAACTACATTTTTTCTTTTAAATAATTGGCCAACTACCAAAAAAGTAAACATGGTAACTGCTCTAACTACAGATGCAGAAAGACCTGCAATAAAGGCAAACATCCATAGAAACAAGACAATTATAGCTGATTTTATATAAACGCCATTTTTAATATTTTCTATCGGTTTTAATAAAAATGATAAGATCAATAACAAAATACCTACATGCAAACCAGAAACAGCCAAAATATGAATAGCACCTGCATTTGCATAATCTGTAAGTAATTCTTTAGAAACATCTTGCCTTTGCCCTAATAACAAAGCACTAATTACTGCAAACTCATCATCTTTAAAATGATACTTTAGTAAATATTTTTGGATGTGTTCTCTAAATTGCGCTGCCAAACCTACTAATGTAACAGTGCTTTTGCTTACTATAAAAATATCGCTAGAATTTATAAAAACCTGATGCTCGACACCTTGTTTTGCTAAATAAGCTTTGTAATTAAATTGATAGGGATTTAAAGGCAGAATTAATTCTTTAAAAATGGGTTTTACTAAAAACTCATCATCTATATAAAGTCTGTGTTTTAGCGAATCTTTTTCTAAATTTAAAAGTACTTCTCCTTTGGTTTTAGTATTGGCAACTTGCTGAACCTCTGCAATATATTTTTGATAATATAACCCTGGTTTTAAAACTTTTTTAATTTTAAAAATCGCAAAATTATTAGATGTAATGTGTTTTTTAAAATAGCTTTTATAATTCGATGAATTACTTAAAAATACAGATGAAATACCTAAAAAGAAAAACAATATAAAAGCAACAATTGTTATGGTTTTTCTATTGTTAAGTATGATGAAGATAGCAGTTAAAACTAATAAAATTAGCCATTTACAACTAAAATTTAATTCCCAAAAATGGTTGTAAAACTCAATTAAAATTCCGAGAATAAAAAACAATAGAAGATGAAAAGGAGTATATTGTAGTAAGTTTTTCATAGCAACCGAAAGTTACTAAAAAATTACAATATTTTTTTTGGCTTTTACAAAGGCTTTATTCAGGTATTTTTCTAAAAATGAATAAACGATATCTGCTCTAAAACGCATTGTATGGATAAAACTTAAAACACCATTTTTTTTTACCACCAAATCGATAGCGAACTCTTTTTATTTTAAGAGATTTCTTTTAAAGCATTTACAATTTTTGTAGCCACTTTTTTAGAAGCACCTTTACCTCCTAGTTTTTTCTCTAATTCAAAATAGTTTAAAAATAATTGTTCTCTATTTTCTGGCTTTAAAATTTTAGATAATTCCTTTTTTAGATTGTGCTTGTTAAAATCATTCTGAATTAATTCTTTTACCACCTCTTTATCCATTATTAAGTTTACCAAAGAAATAAATTTTAACGTAATAATTCTTTTTGCAATTTGGTAAGATATATAGCCACCTTTATAACAAACAACTTGAGGCACTTTAAACAAGGCTGTTTCTAATGTAGCTGTTCCAGAGGCTACTAATGCTGCATAAGAAACGCTCAATAAATCATAAGTTTTATTATTGATAAAAGCTATTTCTTTTAAACCAATAATATGTTTATAAAAAGAAAAATCTTGACTTGGAGCACCAGCAATTACAAATTGATAATCCGAAAAATCATCTACTAAAGAAACCATTACAGAAAGCATTTTGGTAATTTCTTGTTTTCTACTACCAGGTAAAAGTGCAATTATTGGCTTATCTCCTAATTGATGTTCTTCTCTAAACTTGGTTAAAGAAACTTGTTTTCTACCTGCAATTGCATCAATTAAAGGATGCCCAACAAAAGAAACCTCATAATCGTATTTGTTATAAAAATCTTTTTCGAAAGGTAATATTACAAATAATTGGTCTATATCTCTTTTAATGTCTTTAACCCTGCTTGCTCTACTTGCCCAAACTTGAGGAGAAATGTAATAATTTGTTTTAAATCTGTTTTCTTTTGCCCATTTAGCAATACGCAAATTAAAACCAGAATTGTCTATAAAAATAATTACATCAGGATTAAATTTTAATATGTCTTTTTTACAAAGTTTTATGAATCCTACAATTTTTAAGAGGTTGGTAATCACCTCAAAAAAACCCATAAAAGCTCTTTCTTTATAATGACTAACTAAAGTACCTCCAACTGACTGCATAAGATCTCCACCCCAAAAGTGGATGTTTGCATCTTTGTCATTTTTATACAATTCTTTCATTAAATTAGAACCATGCAAATCTCCAGAAGCTTCACCAGCAATTATGTAATATTTCATTTTAAAAAAACTTTAAAATTAAGGTTAATAGAGCAATCGCTATAGTTGCTAAAAGTACTCCTTTTGCTCTTGCGTCTTGTTTCTTTTTAATAAAAATAAAAAACACAAATAAGTTAGGTATAGCTGCTAATGATAATACTTTCCCATACAAGTTTCTTTCTTCAATCATTATTAATGTATCTTGAAAACTAAATTTAGAAAAATACTCTAAATACAAGAAAACACCACCAAAAGTGGCCAAAATGGCTACTAAAAAACCGATTAAGATATCTTTTTTTACAGTTCCCAAGAATTTAATTTTTGTATCATGTGATGAGCCGTCATATCAAACTGTACTGGCACCAAAGAAACAAAGCCATTTTCTAAAGCATATATATCTGTATCTTGTCCTTTATCTTTACTTACAAAAGCTCCAGAAAGCCAATAATATTCTTTTCCAAAAGGATTTTTACGTTTATCAAAATCTTCTTTCCAATAGCCATTTGCTTGTCTGCAAACTTTTACACCTTTAATTTCTTCTTTCTTTAAATTAGGTATATTTACATTTAAAACTACCCCTTCTGGAATACCATTTAACAGCGCATTTAAAGTAATATTTTTCACATATTCTTCTGAAGGTTTAAAATCTGCATGCCATTTAAAATCTAATAATGAAAAACCAATTGCAGGAATCCCTTCTATACCAGCTTCTATAGCTGCACTCATGGTTCCAGAATAAATAACATTAATAGATGAGTTTGCACCATGATTTATACCTGAAACACATAAATCTGGCCTTCTGTTTAAAATTTCGCTAACCGCCATTTTAACACAATCTGCAGGAGTACCAGAACAGGTATACTCTAATTGTGGGCCATTATCTATTTTTATAGGGTTACAAGTTAACACATTATCTACTGTAATAGCATGTCCCATGCCACTTTGTGGACTATCAGGCGCTACCACAACAACATCACCAATTTTATTCATAATTTTAATTAAAGCCCTTATTCCTGGAGCTGTAATTCCATCATCATTGGTTACTAAAATTAAAGGTTTTTCTTGCATAAAAATTTATTTAATATTTAACTAGCCTAGAAAATTGACACCTATTTATAATACACAAAAGTAATTTATTTAATTCATTTTCTTTTTAACAATTTGTAAAGAATAAACTTATGCTTTTTTACGTATTATTGTTAGAGTTATAATAAATTAATCCAAAAAAAATATAAAAATAACTAGATTCTTTTTTTTTAAATATTTTGGCATTATTTTAGTAACATAAAAATTAAAAGGCATCTAAATCACTATAATCTATATGAACAATCTACAAAAAAACAGCCTACTATTAATAGCTTTTTTGTTGTTATTTAACAATCTAACTTTACAAGCAGAAACCACCCTAAAATCAGATCCTGAAAAGGATAAAATTTTAGTGTATGTTTTAAAAAATATATTAACAAGAGGACATTTTGTTGTAAAGGATATGAATGATGATTTTTCTGAAAAAGTGTATAAAAGCTTTATAGAGGGTTTAGACCCAAGTAAACGTTACTTTACGCAAGATGATTTAAAAGAATTCTCTAAATATAAATATGAAATAGACAACCAACTATTAAAAGATGATGTTTCTTTTTACAATTTAGTTTACAATCGTTTTTTAGAAAAAACTGCAAACGCAAAATCCTATTATGGTGAAATCTTAAAACAACCTTTTAATTTTAATAAAAAAGAAACTATTGATATAGATTATGATAAGATCCCTTTTGCTAAGAACGAAAATAAACTAGTAGACTACTGGCGTAAACAACTAAAATTAAATACGTTAAGCAGAATTCAAAGTGAATTAGAAAAACAAGAAGAAAAACTTAAAAAAGACAAAAAATACAAGAAAAAATCTTTTAAAACTTTAGAAAAAGAAGCTAGAAAAGAAGTTTTAAAAAACATGAATGAATTGTATTTAAGAATAGACGAACTAGAACACGAAGATTGGTTTTCTGTTTTTTTAAACAGTGTAGTAAGCGCTTTTGATCCTCATACAACGTATATGGCACCAAGAATTAAAGAACGCTTTGACCAAGATATGTCTGGTAAATTAGAAGGTATTGGAGCACGTTTATCTAGACAAGGTATTTATACAGAAATAGTAGAATTAGTTTCTGGTGGACCAGCTTGGAAACAAGGTGAACTTGAAGCTGGAGATATTATTTTAGAAGTGGCGCAAGGTGATAAAGACCCATTAGATATTGTAGGCATGCGTTTAGATGATGCCATTAAATTTATTAAAGGTAAAAAAGGTACAGAAGTTAGACTAACTGTAAAGAAAAAATTAGATGGTTCTACAAAAATAATTTCTATTATAAGAGATGTTGTAGAGTTAGAAGAAACATTTGTAAAATCTAGTATTGTAGAAAAAGATGGCAAAAAATATGGTTTAATAGATTTACCTAGATTTTATATAGATTTTTCCGATAGAGATGCAAGAGACTCTGCAAAAGACATGGAAAAAGAAATTGCACGTTTAAAAAGTGAAAACATAGCTGGTTTATTAATCGATTTAAGAAATAATGGTGGTGGTTCTTTACAGACAGCAATACAAATTGCTGGTTTATTTATTAAGCAAGGTCCAGTTGTACAGGTAAAATATAGAGGTCAAGATCCAATTGTTAAAAGTGATGTAGATCCAAAAATGCAATGGGATGGTTCTGTTGTTGTATTGGTAAATGAACTATCTGCATCTGCATCAGAAATTTTTGCTGCAGCCATGCAAGATTATGGTCGTGCTGTAATAATAGGAGGCAATCAAACCTATGGAAAAGGAACTGTACAAAGTGTTATCCCAATAAATAATTTTTATCCTAAATACGAAAAAGATTTAGGTGCTATAAAAATGACAATTCAGAAATTTTATAGAGTTAACGGTGGTTCTACACAAATTGAAGGTGTGTACTCTGATATTGCAATGCCAGACAGGTATAGTTACATGAAGTTTGGAGAAAGAGATCTAGACGGTGCTTTAGTTTGGGACAAAGTTCCACAAGCAAAATATACACAAACCAACTCTTATGAAAACTTCTCTGAAGTAGTTGACAAAAGTAAAACTAGAATTGCTAGCAATACAAAATTCAAGCTTATAAACGAGTATGCAAAATGGTTAAAACAAAATCAAGAAGATACTTCTTACTCTTTAAATTATAAAGATTTTGCTAAAGAAAGTAAAGAGCAAGAACAAGTTGCAAAAAAATATTCAGATGCGTTTAAACACAAATCTAATCTTACTTTTAACTCGCCAAAATACGAGTTACCATTATTAAAAAAAGACAGTGTTTTAGCTGATAAAAGAAATATTTGGCACAAAAATTTATCTAAAGATATTTATGTTGCAGAGGCTTTAAATGTTTTAAAAGATTTAAAGTTAAAAACTAAATTAGAAGTTGTTAAAAAATAAAAATTAACAAAAATATAAATCTGATAAATTAAAAATTTATCGGATTTTTTTAAACCCTAATAAAATATGAGCTTTCAAGTTACTTTTGCTACAAAATGGTCTGATTTTGATCCAAACAGACACATGCGTCATACAGCCTATAATGATTATGCTGCTGAAGTTAGAGTGCGTTATTTTGCAAAATATAATTTCTCAATTCAAAAATTTACCAAATATAACTTAGGCCCTATTTTATTTACAGAAGAAACTTCTTTCAGAAAAGAAATCCATCTAGGAGAAAATATAACCGTTAATTTAAAATTAGAAGGTTTGTCTAAAAGCAACGAACGTTGGAAAATTGTTCATGAAGTTTTTAATGAAGCAGGAAAACTATCTGCCATCATAAAAGTTTATGGTGCTTGGATAGATTTAACCCAAAGAAAATTAACAACACCTCCAGAAGAAACTAAAGAAATGTTTGCCTCTGCTGAAAGAGCTGAAAATTTTAAAATAATCGAATTAAAAAGTTAGATATAAACCTCTATTAGCTTACTTTTTTTAGTTTTCGAAATTAACTCCACAGTATTTACAGCTGCTGGTAATAAAATCGTTTCACCTTTTTTAAGTGGATACGTTTTGTGGTTAGAAATCAATGCTAAATCTCCATCAACACAAATAAAAATTACAAAAGAATCTAAATCAGTATAATCTTTTTTTATACTACCTTCTATAAACAAGATATTAGAGGTAAAATATGGAGAATGCACTAACTTGTTAGAAAAATTCGTTTTTCTATTATACGAAGTTTTGTATTCTTTTTGAGGTTCAAAATTGATAACATCTTTGGCTAAATCGTTGTGCAAATCTCTCAATTTACCAGTTCTGGCATCTACCCTATTGTAATCAAAAATCCTATAAGTAATATCTGAGGTTTGCTGAATTTCTGCCAACAACACACCAGCACCAATTGCATGTACTCTTCCTGTTGGAATGTAAAAAGCATCTCCTTCTGCAACTTTTTCATGATGCATTTTTTCTAAAATAGATCCGTCAGACACTAAAGTATCAAAATTTTCTTCATCAAATTTCTCATCAAAACCAACAATTAACTCAGCATCATTATCAGCTTCCATTACGTACCACATCTCATTTTTTCCAAATGAATCGTGGCGCTCTTTAGCGATTTCGTTACTAGGATGTACCTGAACAGAAAGAGGCTTTTTTGCATCAATAAACTTTATTAATAACGGAAATTTTACCCCAAATTGATTAAAAACTTTAGTCCCTAAAAATTCACCTTTAAATTCTTCTATTAAATAATTTAATGTTTTTCCTTTTAAAAAACCATCTTTAACTAGCGTTTCACTATCTTTTATATCAGAAATTTCCCAAGACTCTCCAATTTTCGTTTCAGAATAATCTTTGTTTAAAACCGTTTTAAGTTTTTCACCACCCCATAATCTATAACTAAACACTGGTAAAAATTTTATAGGATATAATTTCATAAAATAAGATTTAAAATGAAAATAGTCGAAGTTAAACACTTCGACTATTAGTTTTGTACAGGCGGAGAGACTCGAACTCTCACACCTCGCGGCACTAGATCCTAAGTCTAGCGTGTCTACCAATTCCACCACGCCTGCAAATTTCCCGAAGAATTCGGGTTGCAAATATAAACAATACTTAGAAACTACAAACTTGTTGCAATAAATTTTTCTATTTTTGAGAAAGAAATTAAAATCTTTACATGAATACAATAAAATCTTATATAGAAAACAATAAAGAACGCTTTTTAAACGAACTCATTGAACTTTTAAAAATCCCATCAGTAAGTGCAGATAAAGCCTTTAAAAAAGATGTTTTAAACACGGCAGATTTTGTTTTAAAAAGTTTAAAAAAAGCAGGCTGTGATAAGGTTGAACTTTGTGAAACACCAGGTTATCCGATCATTTATGGAGAGAAAATTATTGACACAAATTTACCTACAGTTTTAGTTTATGGGCATTATGATGTACAACCTGCAGATCCTATAGATTTATGGCACTCACCACCATTTGACCCCGTAATAAAAAAAACAGAAATACACCCAGAAGGCGCAATTTTTGCACGGGGCTCTTGTGATGATAAAGGCCAAATGTACATGCATGTAAAAGCCTTAGAATACATGACATCTACTGGCAATTTACCTTGCAACGTAAAATTTATGATTGAAGGTGAAGAAGAAGTAGGTTCTGAAAGCTTGTCTTGGTTTGTTCCTAGAAATAAAGAAAAATTAGCCAATGATGTAATACTTATTTCTGATACAGGGATGATTGCCAATAACATACCTTCAATAACAACCGGTTTACGTGGTTTGAGTTATGTTGAAGTAGCAATTACAGGACCAAATAGAGATTTACATTCTGGTTTGTATGGTGGTGCTGTAGCAAACCCAATCAACATTTTAACCAAAATGATTGCTTCTTTACATGACGAAAATAATCATATTACGATTCCTGGTTTTTATGATAATGTAGAAGAGTTATCTTTAGAGGAAAGAGCTGAAATGGCAAAAGCACCCTTTTCTAAAGAAGACTATAAAAAATCAATAAATATTGGTGAGATTTATGGCGAAAAAGGATATACTACCAATGAAAGAAACTCTATTAGACCTACATTAGATGTAAATGGTATTTGGGGAGGTTATACTGGTGAAGGGGCTAAAACCGTAATTGCCAGCAAAGCATACGCAAAAATTTCCATGCGCTTGATTCCCAATCAAGATTGGAGAGAAATAACAGAACTTTTTAAAAACCACTTTGAAAGCATTGCTCCAAAAGCAGTAAAAGTAGAAGTAAAACCTCATCATGGAGGACAGGGTTATGTTACCCCTATTGACAATATTGGATATCAGGCAGCAAGTAAAGCGTATGAAACTACTTTTGGTAAAACTCCAATTCCGCAAAGAAGCGGAGGAAGCATACCTATTGTTGCACTTTTTGAACAAGAATTAAAAAGCAAAACTATTTTAATGGGATTTGGGTTAAATTCAGATGCGATTCATTCACCAAACGAACATTTTGGTGTTTGGAACTACTTAAAAGGTATAGAAACAATTCCCTATTTTTATAATTATTTTACAGAATTGCATCACCAAAAATAAATATCTCTAATAATAATTATGGAGTAAATGTAAAAATTGATGTTAGAGAAAAGTAAATAAAATCTAGGTTAAAATGGAACAAGCTTCTTTTGGGTTGATATTATTTTCGATAATTAAATAATTCTTTGATGATTTTTTACAAGAGAAAAAAAAAATCAAAAGTTTATTTAATAAAATAAGCTTTTAAAATATAATCTACTTTTGGGTAATTTTCTTTCAGAAACTTGTTTCCAAGCTTGTTAATTTTACCTTGTTGCCTACCCAATCGATCTCCATAACCATCGTAAAATTTTAATACATTTTCTTGACCTGCAATTACTTTTGCAATAACAGGAAAACCTGTAACACCAGAATACGCCAACTTATCTAACCGTGGATTGTCTTTTAAATTGATAAATATTTGATTGGATCTTGTTTTTACGCCTCCTCTGGCAAAAGCCAAAGTCATAGCATCGTTTTTTCTCATTACAGGTTCGTCTTCAATACCTTTTTGCCAACTTTTATTGATTAAAGAATCGTTATGAATACCAAATTGCGCTACAAAATTGGGTACCACTCTAAAAATAGAAACATCTTGATAATAGTTGTATTTTATCAATTGATACAACCTATCTACACCATTTGGAGACCATTCTCTAACAGCTTCAATATCAAAATTACCTTGTGTAGTTTCAAAGCGTGCTTTAAAGGTTTCTGGTGCTTTTTTTTCTAACCACTTTGTTTTAAACTTCTTAGTTGCACAAGATGATAATAAAATTATAGATGCTAATAAAAAAAGTATTCTTTTCATTATTTGGTGATATTACTGACGATTTAATACAAATATACTTAAAAAGAGGAGTAAATTTTAACGCTACACTTACCTTCTTTCTTTATTTTCTTGTTGTTTTTAGCTATAGAAATATCGCCAATTTTTGCAAAACTAGTTGCCCCAAAAGGCGAGTATGATTTTAAATTAAAAGATCAAGAAACTGCTGTAAAAACTTGAACAAAACAGGAAATAGACCATAAAAAAAGTTATTAAAAGCAGCAAAAAGTGCTCTAAAGCAAAAAGCTGGTAAGTAGGTGCGTTAGCGATTGAAATGGCATCCTTTTTAGTTGTAAGTTCGAGTAAATTTATGAGGAACGAATAAATTTCTATCGAGAACAAGACTAAAAAGATATAATGGAAAGCGCGACCTGAAAGGGAACGCCCAACGTATGGACTGCAATCGAAATGACATTCTACTCTTTTTCTGCCATTTTTTTCACATAATCTGTAATAATAACTATTTGTGTAGGCCCAACTTTACCCTCAATGTATTTTGCATTTTCATGATCTAAAGAAATTCTACGAACTGCTGTACCTTGTTTGGCAACCATACTAGAGCCTTTTACTTTTAAATCTTTTATTAAAACCACAGAATCTCCTGCCTGTAAAATGGCACCATTGGCATCTCTATGAATTATTTTTTCGCTTTCATCTAAATGGTCTCCAGATTCTTTTGCAAAACGAATATCCTCGTCTTCTAAATACATCATGTCTAACAAATCTTGTGGCCAACCTTCTTTTTTCAATCTGTGCAACATTCTCCAAGCCACTACTTTTACAGCTCTAAACTCGCTCCACATAGAATCGTTTAAACAACGCCAATGATTTGCATCTGTATTTTCTGGATTTTCTATTTGATCTACACAAGTTTCGCAAGCTAACAAACTGCCATCTACACCACCTGTAGAAGTTGGTTTTAACTCGTAAATACTTAAATTATTGGTAGCTGCACACAATTCGCATTTATGACCACTTCTGTTTTCTAAATCTTGTTGTAAACTCATTTTTTATGTTGATTGATATTTGGCAAAAGTAACAATTTAATTCAGACTATTATTAGAAGCTATTTCACGCTTTCCATTATATCTTTTTTTGTGAAAAACAAAAAAAGGATGCCATTTCAATCGTGGCTAAACTTGTTTGCTAACTTTGGTTTTATTGAATTTACAAATTGTAATTTCTAAATGAATTTTCTTTATAAGGTCTAAATAACACACAAAATCAAAATTATACAACTTTGAAACTTTGAAACTACTCAATTTCTAAAGAAGTAAATGTAAAAGAAGTACCATCAAACAATCCTTTATCAGACAATTTTAAAGACGGAATAACCAACAAAGCCATAAAAGATAAACTCATATAAGGTGCTTTTAATTGGCTGCCCATTTGTTTTGCTATTTTATCTAGTTGAGCATACGATTTTCCAATTTCTTCAGCAGATTTATCGCTCATAATTCCAGCTACTGGTAAAGAAACTATTTTTTCTTCTGTGTTATTTACAGCACAAACGCCTCCTCTATTTTTAATGATTAAATTAACAGCTTTACAAATTGCTTCCTCGGAAACCCCCACAGCAATTATATTATGAGAATCGTGGCCAACAGAACTTGCAATAGCACCTTCTTTTAGTCCAAAATTTTTAATAAATGCTATGGATGGCTCAGAATTCTGATAACGATTTACAACCGTCATTTTTAAAATATCTTTTTTAATATTAGAAACTAAATTTCCATTTTCAATAAAGCTTTCTGTTTCAATTTGGTTGGTTACCAACTCGCCATCTAAAACTTCTATTACTCTTATTTTTTGGGCAGAAGTTGTAAAGTTAAAATCTTCTACTTTCTTTTTATCAGTTTTAAAGTTATTTAAAACTTCAAAATCAACAGATTTTAAAAAACTCTCTCCGTTTTTAGCTACCAACTCACCATTAATATAGGTTTCTAAAACCTTGAATTTTTGTAAATCTTCAACAACAATAAAATCTGCAAAATCTCCTTTTTGTAACAAGCCAACATCTAAATTATAATGCTTTACAGGGTTTATACAAGCTGCTTGTAGTACTTTAAAAACGTCAATATTTTTAGCAACAGCTCTTTCACATAATTGATTAATGTGTCCTAACAACAAATCATCTGGATGTTTATCATCTGAACAAAACATCATATTTTCGAAATGTTCTGGCAATAAATCTATTAAAGAATTAAAGTTTTTGGCTGCAGAACCTTCTCTAATAATTACTTTCATACCTTTTTGCAGTTTCTCTAAAGCTTCCTCATAAGTAAAACATTCGTGGTCTGTAGAAATGCCTGCTGCAATATATTTGCTTGCATCATCTCCTCTTAATCCTGGTGCATGTCCATCAATGGGTTTGTTATTGTTTTTAGCATGCTGAATCTTAGCTAAAACCTCAGCATCATCAAACAATACACCTGGATAATTCATCATTTCTGCCAAATATTTAATATCAGGATTTTCCATCATCACTTTAATATCGTTGGAATTTATAACAGCTCCTGCACTTTCAAATGAAGTTGCTGGTACACAACTGGGGGCTCCAAAATTAAATTTCAACGGAACTTTTTTTCCGTTTTCAATCATAAAGTTAACTCCATGTACACCTAAAACATTGGCAATTTCATGCGGATCTGAAACTGTAGCAACTGTACCATGTTTTACCGCTATTTTTGCAAATTCAGAAGGGACTAACATAGAACTTTCTATGTGTATATGTGCATCTATAAAACCGGATAAAATGTAATTTTCACAGTCGTGATTGGTTGCTCTAATTTCTAAAATTCGATCATTTTCAATCTCAACTTCGCCTTTAAAAATCTTTTTGTTAGCAATATCTACAATGTTTCCTTGTACAATCATTTTAAAACTGTTTTACACAAAACTACAAATAATAAAAAGTAATTTTTAAAATCTAAACCTTTTATTCTATTTTTGATGATGCATAAAAAAAAGATGTTAGAGGCGTTTAAAAATTGGGCAAAAAATCAGGAATTTTCTTTACAAGATTTATTTCCAACAGTAGTTAAAAAAGAGGCTATTCACATAGATTTAAGCATTCATAACACACTTGTAGAAACGATTAACGAGTTTAACAACCTTCTTTATTTTGAAGAAAAATTAGAGGAAATTCTAGTTAAAAACCCAACTAAAATTATAGCTGGTGGCTATTTAGAAAAAAGAGCTTTATACACATCTGACAATTACAGAAGAAGCACAAAAACAGGTATTGAAAAAAGAGACACGCATATTTAGGTGTCGATTTTTGGTTACCTGCTAAAACACCAGTAAATACAGTTTTAGATGGTGAAATAGTCTGTATTACAGACGATAATTTTGAAAAAGGATATGGTGGTTTACTAATTTTAAAACATAAAACCGAAAACAATGTTTTTTATACTTTGTATGGGCATTTATCTCTAGCAAGTATTGCACATCATAAAATAGGTAATTTCCTAATAAAAGGAACGGAAATTGGTGTTTTAGGAAATGCTAGTGAAAACGGAAATTGGGTACCTCACTTGCATTTTCAAATAATGCTAACCTTGTTAGATTTTAAAAATGATTTTCCTGGTGTGGCTTACGAAAGTGAAATTGACTATTGGAAAAGTATTTGTCCAAACCCTAATTTATTATTTAAACTAAAGGCTTTGGATAAATAATGTGATCTAAAGGAATATCAAAATTATCTACATCTTTTATTTTGGCAATAGGCGCAAAAAAATTAAGCCCTATTTTTTTACAATCTTTTCTGCAATTTGCTAAAAATCGATCGTAAAAACCCTTGCCATAACCTACTCTAAAGTTTTGATTGTCAGAAATTAAAAGTGGTACAAATACCAAATCTAAATCTTTTTCTAAAGCTGGTTTTGCATCTTCGGGTTCTGGAACCCCAAATTTATTGACTGCTAATTTTGTGTTTTCATCTAAATAAAAATGAGCTAAAGTATTGTCTTTAAAATTGCATTTGCTAACTACAATCTCTTTATTCTGCTCTCTAAAATAGTTGATAATAGGTTGTGTATCTATCTCTTTAAATTTTACTAAAGACAAAAATAGATGTACAGTTTTGATGTTAGAAATATCTAAACTATAAATTTGTTGATAGATGTTTTGTTGTAACTTTTTTATTTCTAAAAGAGATAAATCGGCTCGTTTTTGTTTGTAAATATTTCTTAAAGTTTGCTTTTTCATTTACAAATTTTCTAATTCGGCTTGCATTTTTTTAGTTAAACCTTTTACGACTAAATCGTAAGAATGATTTATTAGTTCTCTAACCAAATCATCAGAAACATCGCTAGAATTAATGGTTACTGTATTCCATAATCTTTTATTCATATGCCAACCAGGCTTAATTCCTTCATATTCTCCTCTTAACTCTTCTGCCCAATCTGGATTGCACTTTACATTTATTTTTTCTTCGCCCTTTTCCCAATTATCTAATCCAGAAAGTGCAAACATTTTTCCCATCACTTTAAAAACTAGAGTAACATTATCAAAAGGAAAATGTTCTGTAACTCCTTTTTTAGCAATACAAAAGTCTCTTAACTGCTCTATATGCATTAATTATGGGTTTGTTTATAATTTAAAAAGTATCTTTATCTATCAAATTTACAATTATTATTTAAATGGAAAGCGAGTTTTTACAAAGCACTTCTCTAATTCGTTAATCAAAAAAAGCCATGAAAACAAAAAGTATGAAGCTGTTTCTGTCATTAAACTTACCCATACAACAACTTCTAAAGAGTGGTTAAATATCTATAGAATAAACTAATGAGAAATTTTTAAAGAAATAATGTATTTAAATAAATTAGAAGATTTTTAGACAAAACTTACTTTATAATCTCGTACAAAACAGGTTTGCTTGGAGTGGCATCATTTTCAAAAGGTGCAATCATTAAATTCAGTAAATACTCACCATCCTCTACTGTATTTGGCACATAAATAAACTCTGTAATAGTTGCATCCATTCTTACTTTGCCTGCTGTATTCCAAAAAGCATTATGAGATAAAAGCTTACCCTCATCTTTCTCTTTATCTACTGAAGGTAAATCAATTAACAAATGTTTAATCCCTTTTTCTCTTAAATAAATTGCTGCTTTTTCTGATAAATAAGTTGGATTTGTATTAGAGTATTGCATACTCTTTTTATCCTCTAAATTAGGTAAAGTTCTAATTACTATGGCATCTCTTTTTTTATTTCTTAAGGCTCTTGTTAGCTGTTTAACTCCAATTATAAAATCTCCATTATGAAACAAAGGAGCAATAGTAACCACTTCTGCTAAAAAAATAAAATATTTTAAATTTTTATTTACTGAGTGTACTTTATCTGTAATAAACCCAACACATTCTGTATGTGTAATATGAGAATGTGGATTAAAATGTATGTTATTAAAATTAACTACGGCACCTTCAGAAACTTTTACAACCTCACCATCAAACTCTTGTGGAAAAATCTTTGGCCCCTCTATATATAAAGCATTTACATTCTTTTTTTTAGGATCGATAGGTATAGAAATATCAATAGGATTAGAGATATCTACCGTAATTTTTCTTGAATTGTATTCTATTATTGCTTTCATTTAATGTTAAGCTTGTTCTTGTTGATTGTTTTGTGCCTGTAATCTCAAATATAAGTTTTTAATTGTTATTTAAAAACTATACATCAAAGCATTTTTATAAATAATTATGAAATCATAAATAAATCTGATGCTATACCATCTACTAAAAATTTTCCTTTTTTTGTAGCCTTTAAAACTCCATTTTCAATGCTTAATAATTGATCTTGTATGTATTTTTTTGATTGATTTTCTATATACTCTAAAAAAATACTGCCAAAATCGGCTGATATTTTTTGTAAAGAAACTCCCCAAATTGTTCTTAAACCTGTCATAACATATTCGTTATAAATATCTATTTTAGACAATATTTCTCTTTCTATGGGCAACGTGTTTTTTTGTATAGATTTTATATATTTTGTATTATTTCTTACGTTCCAACTACGTTGTTTCCCATCAAAAGAATGCGCAGAAGGACCAATACCTAAATAAGTTTTGCCTAACCAATAAGCTGAATTGTTTTTACTAAAAAAACCGTCTTTACCAAAGTTAGACAATTCGTAATGTATAAAATTTGCTTTTTCTAGTTCTGCTATTAAAATATAAAATTGTTCTGCTGCTTTTTCTTCATCAACATTTTTAATTTTCCCTTTATTAATTAAACTCTCTAAAGTGGTTTTAGGTTCTACTGTTAAAGCGTAGCTTGATATATGTGGCACCCCAAAACTTAAAGCTATTTGTATGTTTTTACGCCACTGATCATGAGTACAATCTGGAATTCCATAAATTAAATCTACAGAAATATTTTTAAAATATTCTGTAGCAACCTCCAAACATTTTTTTGCTTCTACCGTATTGTGAGCACGATTCATTAAACGTAAATCTCTCTCAAAAAAAGATTGAATCCCGATACTTAATCTATTTATGGGCGATTTGGAAAGTGCTATAATTTTCTCTTCAGATAAATCATCTGGATTTGCTTCTAAAGTAATTTCAGGGTTTTCTACTACTTCAAAACTAGTATAAATAGCTTCAATTAAAAGCTTAATTTCGTCAGTTGTTAAAACAGATGGTGTTCCACCTCCAAAATAGATTGTTTCAACTATTTCATTTTGCAATTCGTCTTTTCTTAATTTTATTTCTTTAATTAAACTACCAATCATTTCTTCTTTCTTTTTTAAAGAAGTAGAAAAGTGAAAATCGCAATAAAAACATGCCTGTTTACAAAAAGGGATATGAATGTAGATTCCTGACATTATTTCTTAACTCTCTTCTCATTTTGCTTTACAAAACTAGCCCAACCTGTATAATTTTTACCACCCACAACTCTACCTGAATTATAAAAATGACAAACTGCAGCAGCCAAACCATCTGTAGCATCTAAATTTTTTGGTAAAGTTTTTAAATTTAAAAGCGATTTTAACATCAAAGCAACTTGCTCTTTACTAGCACTTCCATTTCCTGTAATTGCCATTTTAATTTTTTTAGGTAAATATTCTGTAATCGGAATTTCTCTGGACAAACCAGCAGCCATAGCAACTCCTTGTGCTCTACCTAACTTTAACATCGATTGTACATTTTTACCAAAAAATGGTGCTTCAATGGCAATTTCATCTGGGTTGTAGGTATCTATTAACTCAATTGTGCGTTCAAAAATTAGTTTTAATTTTAAATAATGATCATCGTATTTTTTTAGAATCAATTCGTTCATTTGAATAAATTCTATCTTTTTACCAACTACTTTTATCAAACCAAAACCCATAATGGTTGTTCCTGGGTCGATCCCTAAAATTATTTTTTCTGTGGGCAAAATCGCAGAGTTGTTTTACTTTATTACGCCTTTTTTACTGACGATTATTTGTTACTTTAAACGAGATGTTCAGCTCGCTTTTCTACAAATCTAAACAATTCTTTTGGTTGATAATAGAACTAACGGCTGTATTTGTTTGTGGGTATTTTATTTTTTGATGAATAAATTTCCAAAAAGAACTTAGATTTTTTTATTCAAAGATCTACTTTCTTAATCTTTTTATTTTTTTTTAACTGGTTTCTAGAAATAAAAAAAGCAATTATTAGTTCAAATAATTAGCAAACAAGCATAGCCCTGCTTGAAGTGGCATCCTTTTTAGGGTTGGTTCTAGTGATTACGTTTTTTTGCATAATTGTATAAAGAACATCAGATAAAAGAGGTTACATAAAGCAGAAAAACACTTTAGAAAAAACCCTAAAATAGAGCTTCCATAATGGCATCTGCCTTAAACCAAAGTATTAACGCAATGGCCAACAAAATAACCAAAAAGAGGCCTTTTTTAGGTTTTGCTTGTTTTTTTCTACCGAATTTTCTTTTGAATTCCATGTAAACGAATTTAAAATTATGGATTTTGAGTTGTTATTTTTCTAGCTCTTAACATTTCTCTTTTTCCTGGAGGCCCCGGCAAACGCTCTACTGTAAAACCTACTGCTTGCATAGCTCTTCTAACGCTTCCTTTTGCAGAATACGTTACTAAAATACCGTTTTCTTTTAAAGCATTAAACATTTTTAAGAAAATTTCTTCAGTCCATAATTGGGGTTGTACACGTGCACCAAATGCATCAAAATAAATTAAATCAAACACATTTTCATCTTCTATATCTTCAAAAAATTGTTTTCTTTTTGTGAGTGAAAAATGAGGTGAAATTTGCTGTTTTTCTTCCCAAGAAACTTCGTGAATTTTATAAAAAGCATCTTGCTCTTTTTCTGCTTTTAAAACTTTAATAAAGTTCATTTTTTCTACTTCCTCTGCAGTAACTGGGTAAGCTTCTACACCCACATAATCGATTTCTTTTTGAGCTTCTAAATAAGTGATAAAACAGTTTAAACCTGTGCCAAAACCAATTTCTAAAATAGCAACTTTATCTGCAGCAACTTGCTGTAAACCACTCTTTATAAAAACATGATAAGTTTCGTTAATTGAACCGTTTTTTGAGTGATACTGCTCATTCCAGTCTGGTAAATGTATGGTAGAAGAACCATCTGAGGTTATTAAAATTTCTCTTTTCAATATAATAGAATTAGTGATTTTTTAATTATTGGTATTGACCCTATACAAATTGTTTTATGACAAAAAATACAACTATTTACAGCAACATTATATTTTATACCAAAGGGTCTTTTCTTTCTAAGGTTAATATTTTGTTTTCTAAAATTACATCAAACATTTTAAGCGTTAAAGCTGCTGTTTTTTTTGATGTTTTACAAACTTTACCTTTTGTAATGACACCCTTTTTGATAGACTTACTTTTAGATCTAAATAAAAAAATAATACTAAAAAAACTTTATTATTTCTTTATTAAAACACCATTTGCTTCAAAAGCAAACTCTTTTCTTGGCACTGTAATTTTGGCTATTTCTTCTTTACTTTTTCCTGCATCTTCGGCATAATGTTCTAGCTGATCTACAGGTGTAATTTTTACAAATGCCTTACCTTCTACAATTACCTGTTTACCTTGAGAATCTAGAGGCATAAAAAAACCATAATCTTTAAAACGCACCATAGTTTCTGTTTCATCTACCAAAGGCAACTTCATCCAACAACCTTTTTTAGAACACACTTCTTTAATATTAGAAGCAAATTTTACGTTTACAGTATCACCAACATTCATGGTTTCAAATTTTGTAAGCATTTGCTCTTTTGTTAAAGCATTGTTTTCAGAAATTTTATCTCCATAAGATGTATAAGCAATCTCTATATTTGGAGTTTCTACTTTATTATTTTTCTTTTTTGCTTCTTTACAAGATGTAAAAACTAAAAGTATCGTAGCACAAAAATTAACGGCTAATTTCATCTTATTTTTATTTAACTATTTCATACAAATGTAAGAAATTTATAAAGAAAACTAGATTTTTTATATGACATCAGATAAATAAATTATGTACATTTGTATAGAAATATAATCGACAAAAATATGAGTTCTACTATACAAATAAAGCGTATTGAAAAATCTAAAATAGAGAGTGTAGATTTTAATAATTTGCCTTTTGGAAGTGTTTTTTCTGACCATATGTTAACTTGTACATTTAAAGACGGTAAATGGCAAGATTTAGTTATAGAGCCTTTTGCACCAATTTCTTTAAGTCCTGCAGCAAAAATTTTTCATTATGGACAGTCTATTTTTGAGGGTATGAAAGCCTATAAAGACACAGATGGAAATACACTTTTATTTAGACCTCTAGACAATTGTAAACGTTTAAATAAATCTGCAGAGCGTTTGGTAATTCCGCAAATTCCTGAAGAAATTTTCATGAGTGGACTAAAAGCATTATTAAAGATTGATGAAGCTTGGATACCAACAAATGAAGGTAGTTCTTTATACATAAGACCTTTTATGTTTGCATCTGGAAATGGTTTTCATGCATCGCCTGCAGACGCATATAAGTTATGTATTTGCACAGCACCTTCTGGAGCTTACTTTGCTGGAAAAGTAAAAGTTTTAATTGAAGAAAAATATGCACGTGCTGCAAATGGTGGTGTTGGCTTTGCAAAGGCTGGGGGTAATTATGCTGCTCAGTTTTATCCAACTCAATTAGCCATTGATAAAGGATACAACCAAGTAATTTGGACAGATGACAATACACATGAGTATATTGAAGAAGCTGGTGCTATGAATATTTTTGTTAGAATTAACGATACTTTAATTACGAGTCCAACAAGTGACAGAATTTTAGATGGTATTACAAGAAAAAGTATCATTCAAATTGCAAAAGACAAAAACATTGATGTAGAAGTTCGTAAAATTTCTGTTTCTGAAGTCATTGCAGCTGCTCAAGCAGGAAGTTTAAAAGAGATGTTTGGTGCAGGAACTGCTGCAGTAATTTCGCCAATTGCTGGTTTTGGTTTTAAAGGTGTAGATTATGATTTACCGGAATTAGAAAAACCTTTTGCAACTACTTTAAAGAAAGCTATTACAGATATACAAACAAACAAAGCAGAAGACCCTTATGGTTGGAGAGTTTTAGTAAAATAATAAAGTATATTATTATGTTACTAAATTTATTTTTTTAGCTATAATCCACTCTTTTAATTTCTTGTGGAAGTATAAAATGGTTTCAACATTTTTAAAACCTTTAAATGCACAAATACTTACTTTTTATTTCGCTGTTTTTAATGCTGTCCTGTAACTCTGGAGACAAAAGAGCTTTGGTTGGCGAGACTGAATATCAAAAAAAAGAAAATGCGTACTTTAAAGACGCCTCGAAATCGCCATTAAAAAAGAAGGATTTAAAAAAATTTAAAGGTTTAGATTTTTTCCCTGTAGATTCAACTTATATCATAACTGCCAAATTAAAGAGAGCTAAAAATACGCCTGTTTTTGAGATGCCAACTACTACAGACAGAAAAGCACTTTACAAAGAATTTGGCGTTGTAACCTTTACGTTAAAAGGAAAAAATTGCACATTAACTATTTATCAAAATCAAGATAATCTAGAAGATGAAGTCTATAAAGATTACCTTTTTCTGCCTTTTACAGACAATACTTCCGGAAACGAATCTTATGGAGGTGGACGTTACATGGATATAAAAACCAAAGATATTTCAAACAACACAATAACGCTAAACTTTAACAACACCTACAATCCTTATTGTGCTTATAACGATAAATATTCTTGCCCTTTAACACCCAGAAAAAATCATTTAGATTTAGAGATAAAAGCCGGAATTAAAGTTTTTGATAAACATTAAACTTTTTTTGAGGCTATTTTCTGCTTTCCGCTATAACTTTTTTCTTTTGTTCTGGATACAATTACACTAAAAAGCTTAATCACTCGAACTGACAGAAAAAGGATGCCACTTCAAGCAGAGATAAACTTGTTTACCAACTTTATACTCTCTTTCAACTTTATCTAAACTAGCATTTAATACCTCAATCACTTCATGAGAAATTGCATTAGCTTTTCCGTTTTTAATGGTAATGATTGCATAATTTACTTTTGATTGATACGTTACAAATTAGTTGATAAGCTTCTTATTTAAAATGAGATCTCGAAAGCGATTCAACCGACAGATGTAAGATTACATAAATTTCATCAAATACATGCCAGCAAAAACAGCTAAAAAACCAATTACAAAACTTGCAATAGAGTATATGGCAAAACTGGTAAAATCTCCAGATTTTAAAAATACATGATTTTCATAGGCAAAAGTTGAAAATGTAGTAAAACCTCCACAAAAACCTGTTGCCAATAATAAGGTTTGATTTTGAGAAATCGCATCATTTTTTGCAGCATACCCTAAAATAAGCCCAATTAATAAACTACCTAAAATATTGGCAATAAAGGTACCATAAGGTATTCCGTTTTCTGTATTATTTAACCATTTACCGATTACAAAACGTAAAACGCTACCAAAACCTCCACCAATAAAAACGAATAGTAATTGTTTCATTATAGTTCTAAATCTTCTACATCTACCCAATTTTTCTTTTGTGTAACTGTACCTTTGTTTAAAATTATTACTCCCGGATTTGCTCTAATCATTGTTTTTAAAGTAGTTTCATCGCAAAACAAAAACTCAAATGGCAAATTGTATTCTTTTTTCGCCAACTCTAAATCATCTGAAAAAGAAGCAGAAACACCATACACATTGTATCCTTTTTGAGTCGCTTTTTCAGCAATTTGTTTTATAGCTGGAAATCCGTTTTTATCTGCTTTGTCTAAATTATACACAATAACTAGCATTACTTTTTCTTTTTCTAAAATAATGGGAGCTAAATCTTGTTGGGTATCTTCTAAAACAAAATCGTGTACAGGTGGTATAGAACCATCTTCTGGGTATTGCATTCCTTCTTGTAAGTTTTTACCAACTGCATACGCTCTAAAATCTATAATTGGCAAATGAGTTAACACATGTTGTACTATATACAAGAAAACTGCTAAAGATAAAAAGGCAATTAATTTTGGAATTTTCCCTTTAAAAATAGGTTTAATCAAATCAACTTTAATAACTAAAAGAATAATTAAAATAATTAAAATTACGTTTTTATAAAAGGTTTCCCAAGGTGTTAATTTAATAGCATCACCAAAACAACCACAGTCTGTAACTTTATTGTAAAAGGCAGAATACCAGGTTAAAAACAAGAATACTATAGTTAAAATAAGCAAACTCCAAACTGTAAATTTGGGTTTGTAGCCAATTAAAATCATAACTCCTAATAAGATTTCTGCAACAATTAACAGTACTGCAAATGGCAATGCATAAGGAGCTAAAAATTCCATATTTAATACCGATTCAGAAAAATATTCTTGAAACTTGTATTGAGAACCAATTGGATCTACCAATTTAACAAAGCCCGAAAATATAAATAAGGCACCTACTATTATTCTTGATATTTGGACTAGTATTTTCATAATTTTAACTTATAGACTTCTCGCTACAATTTTCTTCATACTTCAGAAAATCACTCGAAGTGACTATAACACTTTAATATGTTCTGATATTTTGATACTTTATTACTCTACTGCTTCAAAAACCCTGAAACTTTGAAACGCTATTTTACCCTAAATGAATCATCGCAAAAACGGCATAATTAATCATATCTTGATAATTGGCGTCAATTCCTTCAGAAACTATCGTTTTTCCTTTGTTATCTTCAATTTGTTTTACCCGTAATAATTTCTGCAAAATTAAGTCTGTTAGGCTAGATACACGCATATCTCTCCAAGCCTCACCATAATCATGATTTTTATTTAGCATTAATTCTTTCGTAATTTTTGCATGTTTATCATACAACTCAGTGGCTTGTTCTGTAGTTAAATCAGGATTTTCTACAACCCCATTTTCTAACTGAATTAAAGCCATAATTGAATAGTTTATAATTCCAATAAATTCAGATTTTTCACCTTCATCAACCTTACGAACTTCATTTTCTTGGAGTTGACGAATTCTTTGTGCCTTGATAAAAATTTGATCTGTTAAAGAAGGCAAACGCAAAATTCTCCACGCACTTCCATAATCAGACATTTTTTTTATAAATAAGCTTCTGCATTCTTCGATAACTGCATCATATTGTTTTGAGGTGTCTTGCATCTTCAATTTTTAAAGTAATTGGGTAAAAATAGTAAATCTTACAACCATTTCTTTTATTTTTACCATGAATTTATCAACCTATTTATAAACTCTTAAAGGGAGTTTTAAAATAATTGAATATGACTAAAATGAAAAAAATTGTTGTTTTTTGTGGTTCAAGTTTAGGTTATAATCCTATTTATAAAGAAGCTGCTATTGCATTGGGAAATTATTTTACCGAAAATAACATTGGTTTGGTATATGGTGGAGGAAAAATAGGAATGATGGGGGTTTTAGCAGATACCATTTTAGCTAAAAATGGCGAAGTTACTGGAGTAATTCCAGAACTTTTACAAAAAGAAGAAGTAATACATGTTGATGTAAAAAATATGAATATTTGCAAAAATATGAGCGAACGCAAAGTATTTATGAGCAAATTAGTAGATGGTTATATTACTTTACCAGGAGGTTTTGGTACTTTAGATGAACTTTTTGAAGTACTAACTTTAGGACAATTACACATAGAACAAAAACCCATTGGTTTGCTAAATGTAAATGGCTTTTTTGACGCTACTTTACAACAGCTAGACAAAATGGTAGAAGAAGGTTATTTAAAAAAAGCAAACAAAGAACTTTTATTAATTGGTCAAAATGTAACCGAATTAATGGAAAAAATGCACAATTACAAAGCACCTAAAATTACACATATAATTAAAAAAGTAGTAAGTTAAAATGACCATAAATTGCAGAGGTACCTTAGTAGATTTGACGAACCCAAAAGTAATGGGTATTTTAAATATTACCCCAGATTCTTTTTTTGATGGTGGCAAATACAAAAACGAAAGCGATATTTTACAGCAGACAGAAAAAATGCTAAAAGAAGGTGCTACTTTTATAGATGTTGGCGCGTATTCTTCTAGACCAGGGGCAACCCATATTTCTGAACAAGAAGAGTTGCAAAGAATTATACCCGTAATAAATTTATTAATTAAAAACTTTCCAGAAATTATAATTTCTGTAGATACTTTTAGAAGCAACATTGCCAAAGAAACCATTGATGCTGGTGCAGCTATTGTAAACGATATTTCTGGTGGTAAAATGGATACCCAAATGTTTGAAACCGTGGCTAGTCTTCAAGTACCATATATTTTAATGCACATGATGGGCACACCACAAAACATGCAAAAAAACCCAGTTTACAACAATGTAACGCAAGAAATTATCTCGTTTTTTGCAGCAGAAATTAATAAACTACATCAACTAAAATTAAATGATGTAATTATAGATGTGGGGTTTGGTTTTGGTAAAACCGTAGCTCATAATTTTGAAATTCTTAAAAACTTAAACCTATTTAATAGTTTAGACGCACCTATTTTAGCAGGTATTTCTCGAAAATCTATGCTATACAAAACCCTAGATATTACTGCACAAGAAGCCTTAAACGCCACTACATCTGCAAACACCATTGCACTTTTAAATGGCGCAACTATTTTACGTGTGCACGATGTTAAAGAAGCTGTTGAAGCTGTAAAGATTGTAAATCAAGTTTTATTTTAAACTTTGTAAAAGGTTAGAAGCCATTTCCAGCTTTCGCTACTCGCTTTTTTCGTTCCTCAAAAGAGCTCAAACAAACCGCTCAATCTGGGCTAAACTTGTTTGCCAACTTTCTGTAACTTAAAAATCTTGGCATCTTTTTAATAATTGTTAATACTTTAGATATTTTAAATATAGCTACTCCATTTAAGAAATAAATTGGCAGTAAAATTAAAGAGGAAAAATTACGAGAGCTTGCTAGAAATTTTAAAAAATTCCAATAATAGCAATATTGCAATTCAAGAAAAATTAAAATTGATTCGAGAAAAATACCCACTTCTAGTATCGGATGCAGAAATAAATAATTGATATTGTAATCCATAATTTATTAGTACTTTAGCCTAAAATCAGTTTGTTTTTTATGTTCGATTTTATTGAATTTTCTTTATTAGATGTTTTAGATATTTTGTTAGTAGCAACACTAATCTACTATATTTACAAATTATTAAAAGGTACTGTAGCCATAAACATCGTAATTGGGATTGGTTTTATTTTTCTCATCTGGAAAATTACACAAGCACTAAAAATGGAAATGTTAAGTGGTATTTTAGGCTATTTACTTTCTGGTGGTGTTATAGCATTAATTATAGTTTTTCAGCAAGAAATTCGTAAATTTTTATTAATGATTGGTACCACAAACTTTACTAATAAACGTAGTTTTTTAAAACAGCTAAAGTTTTTACAAACAGAAATTAACTCAGAAATTGATACAGATATAATTTTAGACGCTTGTAAAAAAATGGCTAAAACAAAAACAGGTGCTTTAATTGTTATTGAAAGAACGAATAATTTAGACTTTTTAATTAATACTGGAGATACTATGAACGCCCAAGTAAATGAGGTTATTTTAGAAAGTATTTTCTATAAAAATAGTCCTTTACATGATGGTGCAATAATCATTAGAGATAATTATATTGTGGCTACAAGAGTCGTTTTACCAATTTCTGATAGTGCTAAAATACCAGCAAGGTTTGGTTTAAGGCATAGAGCAGGCATTGGCGTTTCAGAAAAAACAGATGCTGTTTGTATTTTAGTATCAGAGGAAACTGGCGAAATTTCTTACATTAAAGACGGTAGTTTTGTACTCTATGAAAATTTTACAGAATTAAACGAGAAATTGAAAAAAGATTTAATGTAGCTAAGAAGCAACATCTAAACTAAATTGTTTGTCGTATAAATTTTTATAATAGCCATCTACTTTTTCTAGCAGCTCTAAGTGAGTACCTTCTTCTACAATAAACCCTTTGTCCATTACAATAATCTTATTGGCCTTTTTTATAGTAGCTAACCTATGTGCTATTACAATGGATGTTCTGTCCTTAGTAATAGTTTCTGTGGCGTATTGTATCATTTGTTCTGAGTGAGCATCTACAGAAGATGTAGCTTCATCTAAAATTAAAATACTTGGTTTGCTTACATACGCTCTTAAAAAAGCTATTAATTGTCTTTGTCCAGAAGAAAGCATTGCACCACGTTCTTTCACGTTATAATCATATCCTCCAGGGAGTGTTAAAATAAAATCGTGAATACCAATTTGTTTTGCAGCCTTAATTACTTCTTCTTTAGAAATACTATCATCTTTTAAAGTAATATTATGCAAAATAGAATCTGAAAACAAGAAAACATCTTGTAAAACAATTGCCACTTGATCTCTTAGACTGTGTAAATTATAGTTATCAATAGAAACATCATCAACAGAAATGGTACCAGCATCTATTTCATAAAAACGATTTATTAAATTGATAATGGTAGATTTACCCGCACCAGTTGCACCAACAATAGCTATGGTTTGTCCACTTTTTACTTTTAAATTGATTCCTTTTAAAACCTCTTCATCCTCTACATAACTAAACCTAACATCTTTAAAGTTGATGTTTCCTTTTAAGTTATTGGCAATAATTGTGCCTTCTTTAGAAATGGTACTTTCTGTATCTATAATTTTAAAAACACGTTCTCCAGAAACAATTCCCATTTGTAACTGGTTAAATTTATCTGCAATTTGCCTTAAAGGTCTAAATAACATTTGCGCCATTTGCACAAAAGCCATTACGGTACCTGGACCTAGTACAGCAGCATCAATTACTTGTTTACTACCAAACCAAACTATTAAACCAATACCAATAGATGATAAAATTTCTGCAACTGGGAAGAAAATAGAAAAGTACCAAATGGTTTTTATATGGGCTTCTTTGTGTTTGTTATTAATTTGCTTAAAATTATTGTATTCAATATTTTCTCGGTTAAAAAGCTGCACAATTTTCATACCTGTTACGCGCTCTTGCACAAAACCATTTAAGTTAGCAACTTGATTTCTAACTTCTTGAAATGTAGCTTTTATGGCTTTTTGAAAAACTTTAGTAGCATAAATTAAAATTGGTAAAACTGCTATGGCTATAAATGCCAACTTCCAGCTAATTACAAACATTACAATAATTACTGCAAACATTTGCAACACATCACTTACAATAGTAAAAACACCAGAACTAAAAAATGCAGCAATGGTTTCTATATCAGAAACTACTCTTGTAACTAGTTTACCAACTGAGTTTTTATCAAAATAAGACATTTTAAATTGTAAAATATGTCTAAATATTTTGGCTCTAATATCTCTAATAATATGTTGCCCAACCCAATTTGCAAAATAGATAAAGGTAAACCTTAACACTACTTCTAACATTAAAACACTTAACATTAAAAGGATGTTTTTTACCAAACCTTCTATATCTTTATTGGTGATGTATAAATCTACTGTTTCTTTTAAAATGATAGGCGTTAACAAAGCTACACCCGCTAATAAAATGGTAGATATAGATGCTATAAAAAAATTAAGTTTGTATCTTTTTGCAAAACTCATGAGTCTTAAAAAGATATCCATATCAAAAGCATTTCCTGTTTTATTTGCCAAACCTTAATATTTTATGTTTGTTAAAAATAAGCCTTTTGCAGGTACAGATAAGCCTGCATTACTCCTGTTTTTACTTTCTATTATTTGTCTAAAATCTTCTACAGATACTTTGTGCAAACCAACATCGACTAGAGTACCTACAATGGCCCTAACCATATTTCTTAAAAATCTATTTGCAGAAATGTAAAAAGTTAACAAGTCGTCTGTTTGTTTCCAATAAGCTTCTGTTACATTGCAATTAAATGTATATACTTCTGTTTTTACTTTAGAAAATGTTTGAAAATTCTCATATTCTAAAAGTAATTTAGCAGCTTCATTCATTTTTGCAATATCTAACTTTTGCGAGTGTATTTGCCAAGAATAATCTAATAAAAAAGGATTTCTGCCTGACCAAATTCTATACTCATAACTTCTACTTTCGGCACTAAACCGTGCGTGTTTTTCAGCATCAACTAAAAAAACATCATTCACTACAATATCATTAGGTAAAATAGAATTTAGTTTGTGTGGTACATCGCCCTCTAATTTTTCATCTATATCAAAGTGCGCAAACATTTGCGATGCATGCACACCTGTATCTGTTCTACCTGCCCCAACAACTTCTATTTTTTGTTGCAAAATAGTACTTACAGCAAAATTGAGTTTTTCTTGTACAGAAATTGCATCTGGTTGTATTTGCCAACCATGATAGTTTTTTCCATTATAAGAAAGTTCTATAAAATACCTCAAGTAAATTGTTTTTTTGAAGGTACCAAAATTACGGAAATTATTTTGTTATTTGTATTTTTGATCTCCTAACAGCCATTAAAATTTTCTCATCTTTTTTTTATGAAAAAAATATTACTTTTATCTGACACCCATAGTTTTATAGACGCGCAAATTTTAAAATTTGTAAAACAAGCAGACGAAGTATGGCATGCAGGAGATATTGGTAACTTATCTGTTACAGACGCAATTAAAGATTTAAAACCTTTAAGAGCGGTTTACGGTAATATAGATGATAAAGATGCGAGAGCAGAATTTCCTTTAGACAATAAATTTGAACTAGAAAATGTTACTGTTTGGATGACTCATATTGGTGGTTACCCCAATAAATACAATCAAAGAATTAGAGAAGAAATTCAACAAAAACCACCTAAAATATTTATTGCAGGTCATTCTCATATTTTAAAAGTTCAATTTGATAAAAAACTAAATCTTTTACATTTAAATCCTGGTGCAGCTGGTAATCATGGATTTCATAAAATTAGAACCATGTTGCGTTTTTGCCTTGAAAATGGTGAAATAAAAAATTTAGAAATTATAGAATTGGCTAAACGTGGTTAACAGTAGTTCTTTCTAAAACTGGAACTTTTATAATAATTGAAGTACCCTCGTCTATTTTAGAATCAATAGAAAAATTACCTTTTAAAACATGAATTCTTGCTTCTATTTGATTTAAACCCAAACCATCTTTATTGGTTATTTTAGAAGTATCAAAGCCAACCCCATCATCTGATATTTGCAAAACAATTGCCCCCTCTTTTTCTTGCAATTTTATTACTGTGTTTTTTGCTTTGCTATGTTTTAAAATATTATTTAAAAATTCCTGAATAATATTATAAATTTTTATTTCGAAATTTTGCTCATACCTTCTAATGTTATGTGTTTCTGTTTCTATATTTAAATTAGAATTCGAGTATTTAGCTGCCAAGTCTTTAACTGCAAAGTTTAAACCAAATTTTAATAATACAGAGGATACTAAAGTATGGGATAAATCTCTAATTTTTTGTGAAGCTTCTTTAATAATTTCTTGAGTTTTTGAAATTTCTAAAGGTGTATTCCCATTAAAATACTGATTTGTAGCCATTAAATGTAGATTAGCAGAAGACAATAACGCACTTACACTATCATGTAAGGTTTCTGCTATTTCTTTACGTTCTGTTTCTTTACCATCGATGGTTGCATTTAAAATTCTAATTTGCGACTCAGATTTTATTTTTTCTATATTCTGATTTTGCAACAATTGCGTTTGAGAAAGTTCTAAACTTAAGTTCTTTTGCTTTAGTTTATAAAAATTTAAAAAGTACAATAAGGATATAATGATAACAAAACTACCTATACCATAAATTGTAAAGGTTCTTTGTGCTATTAAGCGTTTGTTTTCTTCAATTCTTTTTACGTCTTCTACATTATTTTTTGTGGTAATTTCCTCTACCATTCGCTTTATTTCTTTATCTCTAATACCATCTTCTATTTCATAAGAAATTTCCTGAAAATCATAAGCTTTGTAATCTTTTAAATTTCGCATTGCCCAAGCTAAGTTATAGTATAGTTTGGCTTTATACCTGATTGCATTTGGGCTTTTATCATTTTTTATAAGATTGATTCCTTCATTATAAATTTCTTTAGCTTTTTCAAAATCTCCCATAGACAAGTAAATATTCCCTAAATTATTCTTTGCACTTGCTTGATTTAATTTAAAATTTATTTTCCTATTAATTTCTATGGCTTTTTCTGCATAATTTATTGCTTTATCAAAAATAGAATCTTGTTCATATATGCCTGAAAGATTAATATAAGATAATGCTTTTGTCTCTTGGTTTTCATTATTTAAATCTGTAAAACCGTCTACTTTTAGATAATAAAACTTTGCACTATCTCTATTGGAGTTTCTATAAAAAGAACTACCAATACTTAGGTAAGTCTTTGCAATTTCTTTATTAAATTTTATTGTTTGATTGTTCTCGATTTTAGAATTCTTTAAAATTAACAAGTTTTTCAAAGCTTTCTTAAAATTTTCTAAAGCTCTAGAATGATTATTAGTTTTATTATAAATATTAGCTTTTAAAGAATAAAGTAGGTACAAATTCTTATAATCTAATTTACTTTGGTAACTATCTTCTAACTCTAAAATTTCTGAAAGTGCTTCTGTATAATTACTCCTAGAATACGTATTTAAAATAACTTCATACCTCCGTTGAAAAGTAGAATCTCTTTTAATTATAAATACTAAAGAAGCTTCAGTAACTGAAACTTCTTTAGATAAATTTATTTTTGGGGATGCATTACTAAAATGAAGACATAATGCAAAATAAATTAAAGGAAAAAATAATAACTTTTTCTTTTTCAACGTTTTATTTTTATAAATCAGAACCATCTACAATAATTACTCTAGGCTTTCTTTTTGGTTTTAATTCTCTTGCATAAGTTCCTTTGGAACTTGTAGTTGATAAGTGATTTACAAAATCAATTTTAAGTGTTTGTCCATCTACTTTTTCTAAATTTCTAGTAAAATTTACTCCAGAAGATTTCCCTTCTTCTAAATGTACTTCGTAAATGTTATTTTCTTCATTATACACAAAATCTACATGTACTTGACTATTTACTTTAAAATCTAAATCAAAAGTACCATCATCATTACTAGAAACACTGTACTCTTTTAACATACTAATGGACTTTGCGCTTGTTTTTATAGATGATACATTTTCATCTTCTATTGTAATTGTAGATCTATGATCTAAATTAGTGTCTATAAAACCAATACTTAGTTTATTACCGTCTATCAATAATTCTTCAGACACTTTACTGCTTATAGCATAATCAGACTCAAATAAATGAAACTCATTTGTGTTTGTTAGGTGATTTATAACTTTTTCTGTTCTTACATTATTTTCTAAATCGAAATCTAAAAAATATGCACCAGTAGCATCTCTTTTTACTTTAAACGTTTTTAAAAGATTTTTTTTTGCATGTTCTTCTGATAATGTTTCGTTGCTAGAACAAGAACTTAAAATTAATGTAGCTGCAACAAATAACGGTAGTAATTTAATAATTTTCATAATAATGGGGTTAAAAAGGGTTAATATAAATTGGTTATTTTTTTATAAAAAAAGCAATGCATACTAGTAAAACTACTATTAATTGGGGGAATATTTAAGTTTTTTAAAGGGGTTAGAGTTCTTAAATCTAAAACTTAAATTTTAAGGTATAATTATACCAGTTTATATTTTACTGCATACATTGCTAGTCCTATTGAATTTTTTACATCTAATTTTTTTAATAATTGTTTTCTATGTGATTCTACAGTATGATGACTTATTTTCATTTTTTCTGCAATCTCACCTGTACTTAATTCTTTTGCTACTAAAGACATCACTTGTTTTTCTGTTGTTGTTAATGAATCAAACAAATACTTTTCTGGCAAATTACCACTTGTACCTTTGTTTCCTAAGAGTGCCGTCATCATTATTTGTTTTATATCATCACTAAAGTATTGATCTCCATTTGCTACTGCTAAAATTGCTTTCACAATATGCTCTCCTGCGTTATTTTTAGAAATATAGCCACTTGCTCCAAGGTCCATAACCTCTTGTACTATTTTAGCATCATCATAACTAGATAAAATAATTATATTTGGTTTTGTTCTTTTCTTTTGAAAGTGTTTTAAAACATCAAAACCATCTAAAACTGGCATTGTAATATCTAAAATTAAAACATCTGCTTTATTTTCATTATTACTAAACCAGTCTATTACTTTTTGCCCAGTTAAAGAATATCCGCTAATTTCTATATTCTTATTCGTATTTATTACAGCTATAATGCCTTCTATTAAAATTTTATGGTCATCAGCTACGTGAACGTATATTTTCTGTTTCATTTTTATATTACAAATTTAAAGTACATTTTTAGATCCTACAATCCCTGAATTCAGGGATATTTTCGTATCCCTGAATTCAGGGATAAATATCCCTGAATTCAGGGATGTGGAGTTCATAAAAACCTGTTTATCAGGGTTTTAAAAATAGGTGTTTTTTTGGTGTTTTTTAGTTTGATATAAAAGTAAAAAACTAAAAAAGAAAAATTCTGCTTATTTATGTTTTTTTCTTTAAAAGTGATGCAAAATAAAAAACCGAGAATATCTATTCTCGGTTTTTTTCGCACTAAATATACTAAGATGTTAGTTTTATCGCAATCTATCAACAGATTTTACAAGATCTTCATCCTTTTTAATAGCTTTATTTGCCAAAACAATAAGCAAAATAGCTATAATTGGTATAAACATCCCAATACCTTTCTCAGAAATAGAAACTTCTCCAGGTAGAGTTAGAGATACATAAATCAATAATCCTAATAAAATAAGGTTTACCAAAATTGCTAAACGACCTATAACAAATTGTAATTTTCTATTTTTATATAAAAAAATTGCTACAAATGCTAAAATTGCCGATACTAAAAATAAAACTGGAATCGATTTTAATAAATAAGATTCTCTATTTAATAAGTCTATTGCAAAAATATCTTTTGAAATAGATGTCCACAAATTAAAAACAAAAATTAAAACTCCTGAGATTACAGAAGCAAGTAATAAATATACACTTTGTATTCTTTGTATCATTTGTTATTTCTAGTAATACAAAAATAGAACATTCTTTTTTAAAAAGAAAACTAAGAACTAAAAAAAAATGTATATCTTTGTTATATAATAAAACCGCACAAAAATTATTTTGTAGTACTATACAAAATAATATCTATCAAAAAACACATAAATCTTAACATAACATAAGATTACTTATAACTTAATAAATATATAATGTTCGAAATCTCAGAACTAAAAGCAAAAACGCTTGCTGAACTTCAAGGTATTGCTAAAAATATTGGTCTTACAAAAACTAGCCAATTAAAAAAATTAGATTTGGTATATCAAATTTTAGATACACAAGCTGCAGATCCTGCCAAAGCAAAAATGGCTGTTGCACCTGCAAAAAATGAAGCTAAAAAAGAGGAAAAACCAAAAAGAAAACGCGTTGTTAAAAAGGCTCTAACAAACGAGGATACTAATGAAAAAAGCAGCGAAAAACCAGCTATGGAATCTAAAAACCCTGTTGCTAAACCTCAAAGAAAAGCACCTGTAAAAAGAGAGCCTAAAAAAGAGGTAAAAACAGAATTAACCACCAGTGTTAAAGAAGATAAGCCAGCTCAAAAACCTGCTAATCAACAAAACAAACAACAGAACAGCAAAAACAACAACAATCAACAGCACAATAAGCACAAAAACAATAACCAAAATAGAGATAAAAATAACTCTAACAAAGGAAATAAATCTAACAATAGATATAAAGACCCAGATTTTGAGTTTGACGGAATTATAGAAAGTGAAGGTGTATTAGAAATGATGCCAGATGGTTATGGTTTTTTACGTTCTTCTGATTATAATTATTTGTCATCTCCAGATGATATCTATGTTTCTCAATCTCAAATAAAATTATTTGGTTTAAAAACAGGAGATACTGTTAGAGGAAATGTTAGACCTCCAAAAGAGGGCGAAAAATATTTTCCTTTAATAAGAGTTTCTAAAATTAATGGGCTAAATCCTAATATTGTTAGAGATAGAGTTTCTTTTGAGCATTTAACACCTTTATTTCCTCAAGAAAAATTTAATCTTGCAGAAAAAGGAAGCTCTTTATCTACTAGAATTATCGATTTGTTTTCTCCTTTAGGAAAAGGACAACGTGGTATGATTGTAGCACAGCCTAAAACTGGTAAAACAATGTTATTAAAGGATGTTGCAAAAGCAATTGCACATAATCATCCAGAAGTATACCAAATTGTTTTATTAATAGATGAAAGACCTGAAGAAGTTACCGATATGCAGAGAAGTGTTCGTGGAGAAGTTGTAGCTTCTACTTTTGATGAACCTGCAGACAAACATGTACGCGTTGCAAACATTGTTTTAGAAAAAGCAAAACGTTTGGTAGAATGTGGACATGACGTAGTAATTCTTTTAGACTCTATTACACGTTTGGCAAGAGCTTACAATACAGTTGCACCTGCATCTGGTAAAATTCTTTCTGGTGGTATAGATGCAAATGCGCTACACAAACCAAAACGCTTCTTTGGTGCAGCAAGAAATATAGAAGGTGGTGGTTCTTTAACCATTATTGCAACTGCACTTACAGAAACAGGTTCTAAAATGGACGAAGTTATTTTTGAAGAATTTAAAGGTACTGGTAATATGGAATTACAGTTAGATAGAAATATTTCTAACAGACGTATTTACCCAGCTATCGACTTGATAAAATCTTCTACAAGACGTGATGATTTATTATTAGATGAAAAAACGGTGCAAAGAATGTGGGTGTTGCGTAAATACCTAGCAGATATGAATCCAATTGAAGCTATGGAGTTTATTAATGAAAGAATTAAATTCTCTAAAAATAATGATGAGTTTTTAATTTCTATGAACGGATAAAAACTTTCTAATAAAAAATAGGAAACCTTTTTGACTTGTTCAAAAAGGTTTTTTTTGTGATTACTTAATGTAGGTGTTTTTTAAAAAGCATCATTTTACAGGCAAAAGAGAAAAAATTTTATCCATAAAATAAATGATATTATTTTCTTATTCTTTTTTTAAATTCCTGCATTATTGGTTCTTTTCTATTTAATTTATAGTGAAACACTAAGTAATATTTTGAATATAAATTAAGTATTTCTTACTCTTTATTTTATTGTTATTTCTAATTTGATTACTTAAAATTAGATGATAAAAGTATTTAAAAAAAAATCCGCTCAACAGAATTGAACGGATTTTATTAAGATTGTATAGTTGCTACAAATTAGTTAGATACATACATATTTGCTCTGTTATCTTCTATATCTGCAGCTTTTTTTATTGCTTCATAGATTTTAAATGTTTGTCTTTTTCTAGTTTCTGCAATTTTATTTCTGTTTGTTTCGTAATTTGGTAAAGCAGTTGGCAATTCTCTTTTAGTTACTTTAAAAGCAAAAACACCTTTACTACCTTCTACATGATTAAATACTTTATTTAACTCTGCATTGTACATTGCACCTACTACTTTAGGTTCTGAACCAACGCCAGATAAAGCAGGACTTTTTAACTTGACACCAACAGCAGATCTAACAGTTGTATTATTAGCATTTGCAATGTCTTGTAAAGTGCTACCATTTAATTTATCTTTTAATAAAGCAGCCTTCTTTTGATTTACTAAAATTGGTCTTACTTTATTAATTGCTTTATCGGCAGGCAACAAACCTTTTGCTGTTTTATTAGTAACAATTGCAACAACATGGCTACCTTCTAAATCAAAACGTTTAAAATCAGATAGTTCTGTATTTTTACCAAAAGCCCAAGAAACAATTTGTCTTTGGTTACCAATACCTGGTACATTTTCATCTAAAACTTTTAACCCTACAGCAGGTTTTAACACATAATTATTTTCTTTTGCTACTGTATTATAGTCATCGCTTTTAGAAACTGCTAAAGCAAATTGTTCTGCTTTTTGAAACACTGTATTTTCTGTAGCTTCTGATGGTACAATTTTTCTCCCAAAAATGGCTAATTTTAAAACTTTTTGTCTGTTTTTCTGATCGTCTATTTTTACAACATGAAAACCAAAAGGTGTTTTAACAACATCAATGGTTCCTTTTTTGTTTGTAAAAGTAAAGTCTCTAAAGGCAGGTGTCATTCTTTTGTAGTTAAACCAATCTAAATTCCCACCTTTTTCTGAATTTGATTTATCTGAAGAAAATTCTTTTGCTAAACCTGCAAATTTACTTCTTCTTCTTTTAACAACAGTTAAAATACTGTCTGCTAATTTTTTTGCTTCCTCTTCTGTTCTAGTAACATCTGGTGCCACTCTTTGAGCTCCAACAAACGGAATTAATATATGACTCGCTTTTACAGAGTCTGGCATTTTAGAAACTTCTGTAATTTTAGAAATTTTAAAGAATCCTTGATCTTTATAAGGACCAAAAACATCACCTTTATTACCGTTAAAAATTTCTTTAGCTACGGTTTGGTTTATATCTGCATTGAACTTAAAGCTTTCATCTAAATTAAGATCAGAACCATTCATATTAAAAAACTCTTTGTAGTCTGTTGTGCTTTTTAAACCTTTTACAGTTTGTTTGTTTCTATCTAAACTGTCATCTATAAAAGTAGCAACTTCTTGTTTTATGGCTTGCTCGTCTGCAGGAGTTGCAATAATATCAAATTTTACATAAGAAATATCTCTTGTTGCTTCAGTTTTAAACTGAGCTGGATTATCAGTTATATAAGCCTCCACTTCAGATTTTTTTATTTTAACCAAGCTGTCTGCAATGGTGGTATAGGGTACATATACAAATTGAGCATTCAATTTTGTATTTTCTATCATATATTCTGTTTCTCCTTCTTTTAAAGAAGCTCCTAAACCCGCAGCAACTAATTTGTTGTATACATTTGTTTCTGTATTTTCTTTAATTTGATTCATGTAGTTAGACCAAGCTGTCCACATGTCTGGATTGTCTTGTTTTGTTGTTGCCAAGAATCTTTTAAATTCTGCTTCATCAAACAAGCCGGCTTCGTTTAAAAACTGAGGGTTATTTTTTACTGATGGAGCATTTAATACTTCTTGCCAAACATCTTTTTCGCCCACAGAGATACCAGCTTCTTCTAACTGATTTTTATATAACTTTTTTCTTAGTAAGTTGTCCCAAACTGTCTTTGCAGCTTGCATTTCTGTTACTTTACCATTTGTTTGTTGCTTGTATTGCTCTAAAGCATTTGCAAATTCTTGTCTAGAAATTGCCTCTCCATTAATTTCTCCTACTTCATTTACTTTACTAGAGTTAAAAAAATCTCCAAGTGTAGATGGGTCTAATACAAATGCAAAAAGTGCTAAACCTATTATTATAATCAAGAACATAGAACGTTCTCTAATTTTCGATAAAATTGCCATACGTCATTTATTTAATTACAGTGGGCGAATATACGATTTGGGTTTTAATATTGCAACCCATTTTTAACTAAATAGCAAGAAGTTGAAAGCAATGTAAAGTAGTTGTTTTTTTAGACCAGTAGATTAGTCTTCTGAATCTAGTTTTTTCAATGTAACATCGTCTATTTTTGCGCTACTGGTTTTAAGTATTTTAATTTCATAACCTTCTATTTCTACCACATCATTTTCTTCTGGTATATTTTCTGTGTGGTCTATAATAAACCCTCCTAAGGTTTCGTATGCTTCAGATTTTGGTATGTTTAAATCGTATTGTTCGTTTAAATAATCTACTTCTAATCTTGCAGAAAAATTAAAGGTAACTTCGTTAATTTTTTCTTCTAAAAATTCTTGAGAATCATGTTCATCTTCAATTTCGCCAAACAATTCTTCTACAATATCTTCTACAGTAATCATTCCAGAGGTTCCTCCATATTCATCTACAACAACAGCAACACTTTTGCGCTTTTTCATTAACATGTTTAAAATATCGTTAATCATCATAGATTCTGGTACAATTTCTACGGGTAATAATATTGATTTTATTGTTTTTGGTTTTTTAAAAAGCTCAAAAGCATTTACATATCCCAAAACATCATCCATAGAATTTTTATATACAATAACTTTAGATAAGCCTGTTTCTATAAAAAGTTTTTTTAAAACACTTACTTTTTCATGTATTTCTACAGCATAAATTTCTGTTCTAGGAACCATAACTTCTCTAGCTTTTACATTATGAAACTCAAGTGCATTTTGAAAAATTTGTATTTCAGAATCCATTTCATCATCATCATTACCAGTTTCTAATTGCTCTGAGATGTAGTTCCCTAATTCTTCTTTACTAAATTCTGTTTGTAATTCATCTGAATTTGTTTTAAAAAAAACACGCAGAAAAAAATCGGAAATGAGGGTAATAAATTCTGAAAAAAAGTGAAAAAGCATATAAAATATATATGCGGGTAGGGCAAATATTTTTAAAACTTCATTGGCATAAATTCTAAATATTGCTTTTGGTAAAAACTCTGCAGTAATTAAAATAATGACGGTTGAAATTATGGTTTGAAGTAATAATATAGAAAACTCGTTATAGCCGTCTAGAGGCAAAATTCTTATTAAAAAACTACCCATGTAGTAACTATAAATTACTAATGAAATATTATTACCCACCAACATTGTGGTAATAAATTTTGATGATTTTTGAGTAATTTTGTTTAAAATTTTTGGGATAAACCCTTCTCTCTTTTTTTCTAACTCTATGTGAAGTTTGTTAGCAGAAACAAAAGCTATTTCCATTCCCGAAAAAAATGCGGAAAGTAAAATAGATAAAAATATAATTATGAGTTCAATTTCCATTTAGAAAATGATAAACTATTTGTTTTGGTTTTGTTCGTTTCTTTTTTGCACTTTTTTTCTAAAACGCCTCTTAAAGAAAAATACTAAAGTAATAAAAATTGCAAAACCTAAAAAAAGATACGCCCTACTTCTTTCTGTGTTCCAACGCATTATACCTTCTACCACACAAATAAAAGCTACCATTAAATATCCATACTGAAAAAATTTCCAAACTCTATTCATTATACTTACTCTTTAGTTTCTAATATACCGGTTGTTTGCTTAGCAAGATGCTTGCTTAAATCTTCTTTACACTCAAAACCAACGCCTGTAATGGTGTCATTTTCTTTGTAAAGTGTAAATGGTTTTTCTGATACAAAATACCTTGTTTTTTGATCCCAAAACATTTGCGATGTTTCTAACCTAGATTTATCTTTGTGATTCACTACCACAACATTTCCTTTTATTTCTGAAACCTCTGTTTTAGAATAAGTTAATGCATAGTTACCTGTTATGGTTACAGAATCTTGCTGATTATTTGTAAAGTTAATAATTTTTACGCCTTTAGGAAACTCATTATAGGGGTGTTTTTTTCTATTGCTAAAATCTAACAGTAAAGGGGTTATTAACTTTGATGTGATTGCACCTGAATCTTTGTATACATGGTAGGCTTTTTTTGCTTTGCCAATGGGTAAATTTTGCTCTTTTAAAAGGTCACTAACTTCCTCAGAATTATTAACACAAGAAAAAAGCATTACTGTACAAAAAATTACAGTAATGCTTTTTATATATATTTGAAAATACCTTTTCAAAAAACTATTTATTTGGTATTCTTACTGTTTCACCAATCCAACATTTGATAGTAAACTTACCACCTGGAGTTGCTGTTGCATTAAAAATATCTTTTTTACTTGGTACATTTTGTTTGTAGATATTGATGTATTTCCTAGCTTTAGAAGAGATACTTGGATCTACAGCTGCAGCTTTTCTTGCCATATTTAAAGCAGCTACATATACCATTCTTTTTTCGAACAAATTACCACCACAATTGTTGACACTTGCTTGGTAAAGTGTTGCAATAAATAAATAAGCTCTACCTGAGTTAGGATTAAAACTTAAAGCTTCTCTTGCCAAGCTTCTTGCTTTGCTAAATTGACCTCTATCTTTTGCTGATTGTGCAAATTTTAATTTATACTTTGCCTTTTTTAAAGGATCTGTTTCTAAATTAAATGATTTTTCTCTCATTGCTCTTGCTCCAGCAGAATCTCCATTACCCTCTAAAACATTTGCTAAAAACGCATATGCTTCTGGAGATGGTGATGCTTCTGCAAAGGCTCTAACTAATTTCTCAAACAATGGGTCTTCTTGACAACCTTTATTAAACATTCTAGAAACTGCTCTTTTTAACCAAACCGCATCTAATTTATTTGCTTCAAAATCTCTCTGATATAAAGGTATTAAACGCTCACAAGTTGCAATTTCTGTAATAATTCTATCAAACTGAACCTCTATAGAACCTAATGCTTTAGAGTTAATTTTATAGGCTCTTAATCTTCTTAACCCTTTTTTATCTAGATTTACAGAATCTGCTCTATATTTTTTAATATTTGCTGCATATCCGTCTAGCTTTTTTCCTACAGACTCTATTACATCATCATAGGTATCAAAAACTTTTTGTGGGTTGGTATCTTTGTTTCTATCGGTAACTCCCTGAAAGTAAATGTATAAGTTTTTTACTCCCATTTTTGTAGGGTCTATAGCATATCCTTTTTCTAAGATAGCAAAAATCTCATCATCTGATGCCAATTTATTTTTATATAAGTAACTAGCATAATCACTATGTACTTTTGCAGGGTCTACATTAGGGAAGTTTTGTAATCTTTGCTCGTAAACTCTTTTTGCTAAAGCGGGCTCTTTTCTTACATCTTCTGCAATTTTAGAACCATATTTATAGATATTTACAGATAAATCTTGGCAATTATCCATTAGAAAAATCCAATTCTTGTATGCATCGTCATACTTTTTAGACTTGTAATCACCACTAAAAAGATTGTATTTTATTTCACAATCTTGTTTTGTAACCTGTGCATTTGTTTTTACTGTTGTTATAAATAACATTGCAGCTAATAAAAACGTAATTTTCTTCATTTTAATAGTTTTAATAATTTTATATGTTAATCTATTTTTCTTTTTCTGAACCAAGTATCGCTTAAAGATAAACTAAGCCTTACGTTAAAGTATTGCTCTTGTATTAAATTATTTGATGTTGTACCTCTCTTACCGTATTCTAATCCTAAATTAACGGTAGATAATTGCTTTAGTGGTAAACCTAAACCAAAAGACATGCCATAGTCGTTTATTGATGTAAAATTTGTTGTATTTCCAACTCCATCAATAGCTAAACCTACTTTTTCGAAACGCAAACCTGCTCTATAAGTAACTCTATCCCAGTAACTTGAAATCGAATTTATTTTAGGCAAATAAAATCCTCCTAAAGAAAATCTATTTGATTTTTCGTATTTATAAGCGTCGTTTGTAATGTTTAAAGTTCCTTCTGTTTGGAATGCCTCTTGATTTTCGTATTCTAAACCTACATACCATTTATCGTATTTACCCAAACCAATACCAAAAGTAGATTTTAAGGGTAGTACATATTTACCCGAAATTGCAGTTGTAGAAATTGTATCTCTTGGAGACTCTCCCCCATTTGAACCGATAGAAACTGTATAGAGATAATCGTTCCCCTCTACATTTAAATTATTGCCAAGCTTTAATGTGGCACCTGCATCTAAGCGTAAATTATTTTTTAACGGTTTTATGTATTGAGCCCCAATAGTTACAGAACCTCCTCTAATGGTATTTATTTCTTTATATTTAGTGCCCAAACTTACATCTGCTCTTTGGTTTGTAATTGAGTTTTCTAAGTTACCAAAGCTAAAATCTGCTTCTATCCCGACTGCAAATTGTTTAGCAACCATGATACCAAAACTACCGTAAATTCTACTTACACCACCATTACCATTATATAAGGTTATAGATTGGAGATCTCCATTAGTATCGAAACCGTTGTCAGATAAAGAATACCCTACAGAAGAAATTGGTTGTAAACCAAAAGAGAAACCTGCCTTTTGACCAACAGGAAAACCCAATGCCAAATAATTTAGACTGGTTCCGTTAGAAGTTTGTTGGGTATCAAGCGTTTTAACCGTTAAATCATTATTTAAAACCCCAATTGCATAAGTAGTTTGCCTTAAAAAAGCGTTTGCAGCTGGGTTTGAAAAATTTAAATATTTATAATGGTTAAAAGCAACTCCTATACCTCCCATACTATTTTGCTCTACGGTTCTTGGACTGAATTCTTCACCAATACCAAAAAAAGAATAAGGTGAAGAATTTGTTCTTTGTGCTAATAAAGTTGTAGAAGTAATCAGTAATAAGGTTACTAAAATATTTCTTATCATTTGCTTGTGTTAAGTTTCAATATTTCATTTAATCCTTGAAGGAGAAAATTTTGATTGGCAAATATGCTACTTTTTAATTGTTTTGACAAGAAATTTGTGTCTCCTCCTGTTAAAACTATTGTTAAATCAGAAAATTTTTCTTCATATTGAGAGATTACTCCCTCAATCTCGTTAGTTACCCCATTTAAAACTCCAGAAATTATACTTTCATGAGTGTTTTTACCTATAAAACTATCTAGTTTTTCACTATGTAACAATGGCAAGTTTGCCGTAAACTTTTGTAAAGCTTTGTAGCGCATCTTAATACCAGGAGAAATTGCGCCACCTAAATACTCTAAATTGCTATTTACAAAATCAAAAGTAATGCAAGTACCTGCATCTATTACCAAAACGTTTTTATTGGCAAATTGTTTTACAGCTGCTGCAACTAATGCAATTCTATCTACACCCAACGTTTTTGGTGTTTGATATAAATTGATAAAAGGTATTTTTAAGTTAGAAGAAACGACCATTACTGTAGCCATTTTTTGTAGTTGCTCTATCTTTTGTAATGAAATTGAAGCTACATTAGATAAAATTACATGAGAAATTGACTTTATTTTTATATTTTTTTTAATTTCTGAAATAATTTTTTCCTTATCAAAAACAAGTAACTCCAACAAGTTATCTCCTTTAAAAACAGCAGCTTTAACTCTTGTATTACCAATATCCACAATTAGTTTCATATTTCAAATTTAGATAAAAATTAAAAATAGATGACATTTTTTTTAAATTTTATTTAGCAGATGTAAAAAAACATATTATATTTGCATCCGCTAAGGCAATGGTACCTTAGCTCAGTTGGTAGAGCAAAGGACTGAAAATCCTTGTGTCCCTGGTTCGATTCCTGGAGGTACCACAAAATTA
>Ga0209654_1000213_pt1 | contig 60595 bp, 59 predicted proteins | sample SaaInl1SG_22_DNA_FD_184646 | JGI IMG/M metagenome (GOLD analysis project Ga0209654, IMG submission 184646) | Marine microbial communities from expanding oxygen minimum zones in the Saanich Inlet - ESP_161SG_22_DNA (SPAdes) (version 2) | ecosystem: Environmental > Aquatic > Marine > Intertidal... | reverse complement strand
CGGTTTTGACCCTAACAACCCTGAATCGGTTATCAGTTTGGTCTTGATGCAAGAAGATTACTTAAACCAAAGTATTGAGGCTGCGAATTATATTCAGCAGAGCTTTGTGAATAACTTAAAGCGTAAAAATCGAACAGTGAAACAGGCTGGTTTTTTAGTACTTCGCAACACCTATATGCCCAGCGTTTTGGTGGAAACTGGTTTTTTAACAAATGCCAAAGAAGGAGCTTATTTAAATTCAAAACGTGGTCAAAGTGAAATAAGCCGTACCATTGCTAATGCCGTGATGAAGTATAAATCGTCTTTAGATGGCACCCTATTTACGGGACTCGTAATGGATAACGCACCAAAACAAAGTACTGCAACCCCTCAAAAATCACCCCCCGCTATAAGCTATCGAATACAAATTGCTGCCAGCACCAAAAAAATGGAAACCAAATCATATAATTTTAAAGGTCTTAATCCAATCACTCGCATAAAAAAAGGGAGTTTGTTTAGATATTATTATGGGAACTTTGCAACTTATAAAACGGCCAACGCTGCGGTTGCTAATGTTTTAGCTAAAGGTTACAAGGGAGCCTATGTCAAAGCTTTTAAGGATAATAAAGAAGTGTCAATAACTCCTGAAATGAAATCCAAATAAGGGGTTTATTCTCCCCAAATAATCCTTATTTTTAACAAAATTTCTGTAAAGTGAATTTTTCTAACGAAGTAAAAACCGCATTGCTATTTATCTTTGGAATAGCCCTGTTCCTAATTGGCTTTAGCTACCTGAAATCAAACGATGTTTTTGTTTCTGACAGGGTTTTTTATGGTATTTACAACAATACCGAAGGTCTTGTGAACGGAACACCTGTAACCATAAATGGATATACTGTGGGCGCAGTAGAATCGAGTGAGTTATTACAACCATCAGGAAAGATACGCGTCACCTTTAGAGTTGAAAATGATTTCCCATTTTCAAAGAACAGTGTCGCTCAAATTTATGAATCTGGATTGATTGGTGGTAAAGCACTTGCTGTTGTTCCTGCATTTGACAACGCGCCTTTGGCAGTTCACCGCGATACCTTGCAAACAAGCGTTGCTCCTGGATTAACAGATTTAGTTAACGAAAAGCTTTCGCCACTACAAGAAAAAATTGAAAGCATGATTGTTCATGCTGACTCAGTACTCATTGCCTTTTCCAATGTCCTTGATACACAACGTCAGGAAGCGTTACGCCAATCTATAGATCAATTCAACGAAACCACTGCCGCACTGGCCACCCTTACAACATCATTAGACAACAATTTAAATTCCTCTGATGGTACTTTAAACAAGACTTTTGCCTCTTTAGAACGTGCTTCCGCAAACGTCGTTTCTATAACAGATTCACTCCAACAAGCGCCTTTGGGTGCAACCATTCGTTCGCTGCAACAAACATCTAACGATCTTGCGCTTATTACTTCCAAAATGAGTGCTGGAGAAGGGTCACTTGGCAAACTGATCCATAGCGATTCGCTCATTAATGCACTGAATAAAACCAGTAATCAAGCCCAATTGTTACTCGAAGATTTACGCCTAAACCCAAAACGTTACGTGCACTTTTCATTGTTTGGAAAAAAAAACAAGGCCTACGAACAACCCAATAAGTCTGAATAGCGATGACTGCTTATATTCCTAACATTGCTTTTACCGTTTTGTTTGTTGTTTTGGTTGGACTTTTTACACGAAACGTTCGTCGAATTATTCGGAACATCAAATTAGGTAAGTCTGCAAATAGGTCAGATCAACCCAAAAAGCGTTGGTTGCATATGGCACGCATTGCACTTGGGCAATCTAAAATGGTGCGCAAACCACTTTCTGGCGCACTACACGTCATTGTGTATGTGGGTTTTGTTGTAATTAACATCGAATTGCTCGAAATTATCCTCGACGGATTTTTAGGGACGCATCGCGTTTTTGCGCCTTTTTTAGGAGGTGTATATGATGCACTCATTTTTACTTTTGAAATTTTTGCAGCTCTTGTATTAGTCTGTGTGTTTTTCTTTTGGACAAGACGAAATGTTGTTCGTATCAAACGCTTTTGGAAACCCGAAATGAAAGGCTGGCCCAAATGGGATGCAGAAATCATTTTATACGCCGAAGTTGTACTTATGGGATTGTTTTTAACCATGAATGCTTCCGATTATTGGCTGCAGACTGTTGCACAAGATGAACATTATATATTGGCGGGAAGTTTTCCCGTTAGTCAATTGTTACTTCCTCTTTTTGATGGGATGACGGCACAACAAGTCATTGCAATTGAGCGCACAACTTGGTGGTTACACATCAGCGGTATCTTATTGTTTTTGAATTATTTATACTATTCAAAACACTTGCATATTATTCTTGCCTTTCCCAATACCTATTTTGCCAAGTTATCGCCTCAAGGCGAACTTTCTAATATGGAAGCGGTAACCAACGAAGTAAAGTTGATGCTAGACCCAGATGCAGATCCCTATGCAGCAACTGCTACAGACACAGCTCCTACTACTTTTGGTGCAGCTGATGTTACCGACCTAAATTGGGTGCAGCTTATGAACGCATACTCATGTACCGAATGTGGTCGTTGTACAGATGAATGTCCTGCGAATCAAACGGGAAAACTATTATCACCGCGTAAGATTATGATGGATACGCGCGATAGACTCACTGAAGTAGGTTCTTCGTTAAACAAAGGCGAAGACCCCAATCAAAACACCTTATTAGACAACTATATTTTAAGGGAAGAATTATGGGCATGTACATCTTGTAATGCTTGTGTGGAAGCCTGTCCGATTGCCATAGATCCACTTTCTATTATTATGGAAATGCGCCGATATTTGGTCATGGAACAATCTGCTGCCCCTAACGAATTAAACGTAATGATGACCAATGTAGAAAACAACGGAGCTCCTTGGCCATTTAATCAACAAGACCGTTTAGCTTGGCGCGAAGAATTAAATACATAAACATGGATAAAGAAAAAGTGGATAAACTATTAAAAGAAAAATTAGAAGACGGCGAACACGTTAGTCCAGTACTTCCAGGTGGGATTAAAAATTATTTAATCGATATTGATGGAACTATTTGTGACGATATTCCAAACGAAGAACCAGAACGTATGGCAACTGCCGAATTATATCCCGATGCATTAAAGACACTAAACAAGTGGTATGACGAAGGACATGTGATTTGTTTTTTTACGTCACGTACAGAAGAGCATCGTGGTGTTACGGAAAAGTGGCTAAAAGAAAATGGATTTAATTACCATTCCCTTCTTATGGGAAAACCTCGTGGTGGAAATTATCACTGGGTAGATAACCATTTGGTTCGTGCAACACGATATAACGGAAAGTTTACCGATTTGGTAGAGAAAGAAGTAACCATAGAAGTGTTTGATGATGGTTTCCACGACTAACATTCCAACCATGTCTGAATTAGCAGCCCAAGGCAAACAGCCCGAGGTGCTTTTTTGGGTGGGATGTGCGGGTAGCTTTGATGAGCGTGCCAAAAAAATCACCAAGGCATTTGTGAAACTTTTGATTAAAGCAGACGTTTCCTTTGCTGTGCTTGGTCCTGAAGAAAGTTGTACCGGCGATCCTGCAAAGCGCGCTGGGAATGAGTTTTTGTTCCAGATGCAAGCCATGACCAACATTGAGGTACTCAATGGCTATGAGGTGAAAAAGATAGTTACGGCTTGTCCACATTGCTTTAATACACTAAAAAATGAATATCCAGGCTTGGGCGGAAGCTATGAAGTTGTGCATCACACACAGTTTTTAAAGCAGTTACTCAATGAAGGAAAATTAAAAGTGGAAGGCGGTTCGTTTAAAGGAAAACGGATCACCTTCCACGATCCATGTTATTTAGGTAGAGCCAACAACGAGTATGAAGCACCGCGAGCTGTTTTGTCAAAACTTGAAAGTGAGCTCATTGAAATGAAAAGTTGCAAAGCGAAAGGGCTTTGCTGTGGAGCAGGCGGCGCGCAAATGTTTAAAGATGCAGAGCCTGGAAATAAAGAAGTCAATATAGAACGAACTGAACAAGCCTTGGCAACAAAACCGGATATTATTGCGGCAGGTTGCCCGTTTTGCAACACCATGATGACAGACGGTGTGAAAAATAAGGAGCAAGAGAGCAAGGTTGCTGTTATGGATATTGCAGAACTTTTAGAACAGGCACAAGACTTATAATATGTTTGTACCCTTCGAGGAATTAGATAACGAAGCGCGCGTTTGGATTTATCCAGCAAGCCGCCCTTTTACCGACGCGGAAGTAGTTGAAATTTCCCAGAAACTAGAGACCTTTTTGACGCAATGGACTGCTCATGGCGCATCGCTCAACGCCAGTTTTTCGCTGCCTTACAATCGCTTTATTGTTATTGCATTAGATGAAAATGCGCAATCCGCTACGGGATGTTCCATTGATGCCTCAGTACGTATCATACAAGAACTAGAAAAAATCTATGACATCGTTTTACTTGACAAAATGAATATCAGCTTTAAGCAAGGCGAATATATCACCTATAAGTCAATTCCTGATTTTAAGGCAATGGTCAAAAGTAAATCCGTTACAGAAAACACGCTTGTATTTAACAACCTTGTACTAAATAAAGACGAATTTTTAAGTGAGTGGGAAGTGCCCGCAAAAGACAGTTGGCATGCACGCTATTTTTAGCCTACCTTTAGGTTATGCTTCGCGCTTTTATACTTTTATTTTTTATTCCTGCCTATTTGAGCGCTCAGGAGCAGCCTCAATGGGTAGATAGTGTTTATGCCAAAATGACTCTTGACCAAAAAATCGGTCAACTTTTTATGGTAATGGCTTTTCCCGATGGAGATTTTGCAAAGCAGCAAAAAACGATACATCAGGTTAAAAAACAGCATATAGGTGGTGTTTTATTTTCAAAAGGGTCGTCAATCAAACAACGACAAGACATAAAACGCTATCAGCGTTTTTCAAAAACACCGTTACTTATAGCTGCTGATGCGGAATGGGGGATGGCAATGCGACTGCAAGATGTTACCCCTTATCCCTATGCGATGACTTTGGGTGCGCTACCCAACGATGAATTGGTTTATGCACTTGCCAAGCGCATGGGTAACCGAAAGCGTCAAATGGGTATTCACATATCTTTTGCTCCTGTGGTAGATGTAAACACCAAAGCGGATAACCCCATTATTGGCGTTCGAGCATTTGGAGATAATCCAGTCCGTGTTGCCAAAAAGGCATTAGCCTTTATGGAAGGATTTCAAGATGCCGGGCTTATAGCAGTTGCCAAGCATTTCCCTGGCCATGGTGCATCAACTGCCGATTCACACAAAACACTTCCGCGAATAAATCGCTCCAAAGAAGCATTGGATAGTATAGATTTAGTTCCATTTAAACACTTGATTTCAAATGGAGTAGAAGGAGTTATGGTAGGTCATTTAGATATTCCAGCACTTGATAACAGCGGTTTACCAGTATCGGTTTCTAAAAAAGTGGTAGCCCAATTGTTGCAACAACAATTGGGATTTGATGGGCTTATATTTACCGACGCTTTGGACATGAAAGGAATCACCACAGCTGTTGATTCCCCTGCCTTAGCTGCTTTTTTGGCGGGAGCAGATGTATTGGTTATGCCGTTACAACTAGAAAAAGCCATTTCAGCAATCAAAACGAGTTATGCCAAAGGAGACATTACGGAAGCAAGATTAGCGCACTCTGTGAAAAAGATTTTGACTGCCAAACATACATTGGGATTATATCAAAGTAAAACAGTTGAGACAACTGGAAATCCATTGAAAAACACGTTTTATGATACGTATTTACGAAAGCAAATTGCGGAACAAAGTATTGTGGAGGTACACGCCCAAAAGGATACATTTCCATTACAAAAAAATATAACTGCGTATTACGTATCTCTTGGGAAATCGTCGTCAAACGATTTTTTTGACGCTTTGCAAAAGCATACAGAAACGGTTCAAATTCTTAAAAACACGCTTAAAACAACTGAATTATCAGGAAAAACCATTGTGGTTGGTATTCACGGTAACACCTCTTCGCCATGGACGAATCAATCCCTTTCTGAAAGCGATATTGCTGTTCTAAAATACCTATGTACATATCCAAATGTTCATGTGGTGCTTTTTGCAAAACCGTATGTGCTTTCGCAACTTCCAAACCTACCCGCTTATGCAAGCGTACTACTGGCACATGAGCAGCAAACCGAATTTGCCAATGCGGCTGCACGTCTGCTTTTTGGTGAAATTAAGACTTTAGGCGTTTTACCTATATATATTGAAAGGTAATTTGGAGGATTTATGTGCGTTTAACGCGCCGTCAGTTTGAGTAAATTTTACAAATATATATGCGTAATATTTGTATCGAAAACGGATGTTTTTAAAGTGAATACTTCTCGATACACCCCAACAATTTGTTGGGCCACTCGAAGTGACCTTAAATTGCGGAGTAAAACAAAAGTGATTCAATACACATTTACGATTTTACACGTCAATCTTTTCTTATACTTTTGTGATATGCGATTAAAATTTCATTCCCTAAAAAATCAACGCTTCGTATGAAAATTGCCATTGTTTGTTATCCCACTTATGGGGGTAGTGGTGTTGTGGCTACCGAGCTTGGTATTTCCTTAGCCGATAGAGGTCACGAAGTCCATTTTGTCAGTTACAAACAGCCTGTGCGTTTGCAGTCCTTAGCAGGAAACCTTCACTTCCATGAAGTGCATGTGCCCAAATACCCGCTATTTCATTTTCAACCCTATGAATTGGCGTTGTCGAGTATGTTGGTGGAAATGGTCAAGTTGCATCAGATTGAGTTATTACACGTCCACTATGCTATTCCGCACGCCTATGCAGCCTATATGGCAAAGCAGATGCTTAAGGAATCGGGGATTGATATTCCAGTAATTACCACGCTTCACGGATCAGATATTACGCTTGTTGGAAATCATCCATTTTACAAACCTGCAGTAACGTTTAGCATTAATAATTCAGATGTGGTAACATCTGTTTCTAAAGATTTACGAAAAGATACGTTTGGCTTTTTTAAAGTGTACAAGGAAATTCACGTAGTGCCAAATTTCATCAATGTGGCACGTTACGACAAAATTCGCATCAATTGCGAACGTGATTCTTTTGCAACACCCAACGAGGTTATTATCACCCATGTAAGTAATTTCAGACCTGTAAAACGCGTACTAGATGTCGTAGAAACTTTTGCACTTGTTCGTGATAAAATTCCCGCTAAACTGATGATGGTTGGCGATGGACCAGACAGAATGGCTGCAGAATCGCGCTGCCGTGAACTAAACATTTGGGACGATGTGGTTTTCTATGGCAAAACCAACGAGGTGAGTAAAATTTTATGCTTTTCAGATTTGATGTTATTGCCCTCACAAACCGAAAGTTTTGGTTTGGCAGCTTTGGAAGCGATGGTGGCTGCTACACCTGTTATTTCTTCAAACACGGGCGGATTGCCTGAAGTAAATATTCATGGAGAAACAGGCTATTTGACTGATGTGGGCGATGTTGAAGCGATGGCGTCCTTTGCAATTTCATTATTGTCAGATAAAGAACAATTAACTGCTTTTAAACAGCAGGCCTATGCGCATGCATGTCAGTTTGACGTTGACAAAATAGTTCCTCAGTACGAGGCATTGTACCAACAAGCATTGCAGTAATTACATTCTAAATACTCCAAACGCATCGCTGCCATCAATAGGCGCATTGTTTATGGTTGCCAAGCACAGGCTTAGATGTTTGCGTGTATCTCGTGGGTCAATAACGCCGTCGTCCCAAAGTTCAGATGTGGCGTGCCACACACTTGCTTTTTGTTGGGCATCTTGGAACATGGCATCTTTTTCCTTCTTTAATTGCTTTTCATCAACGGCTTTATTTAGTGACGCAGCAGACTGCCGTTTGACAATTTCCATTACTCCTGAAATTTGCTCTGCACCCATAACACCAGATTGTACATTTGGATACGAAAACAAGAATCTGGGTTGGAATGAACGTCCGCACATGGCGTAATTCCCAGCGCCGTATGAATTTCCAATCAGCAAACTAATATGCGGAACAGTACTGCCAGAAACTGCATGAATAAGTTGTGCACCGCTGTTAATCATTCCTTTTTGTTCATACTGTTTGCCTACCATAAAGCCGGTGGTATTGTGAACAAATAGTATAGGGGTATTCGATTTGTTTGCCAGTTGTATAAACTGTGTTGCTTTTTGTGCAGCCTCGGCAAAAATGACGCCGTTGTTGGCAATAATCGTTACAGGATATCCATCAATATTTGCCCAACAGCACACCATAGTAATGCCATAGTTGGTTTTGAATTCGGTAAACTCAGAATTGTCCACAATACGTACAATAACCTCTCTGATGTCAATGGCACGTTTTAGGTTTGCAGGTACAATACCCAGAAGCTCATCTGCGCCGTATCTTGGTGGAACAATAGGCTTGTTTGGTGCTGCATGTGTTTCCGCTGGTTTTAGCGTTTTAACGACATCTCTGGCAATGCTTATTGCATCTTGCTCATCGTCTGCTAAAAAATCGGCTACTCCCGAAATACGGCTGTGCATGGTGGCTCCGCCGAGTTCTTCGTCATTGGCAATTTCGTTGGTTGCCATTTTTACTAATGGCGGCCCCGCCAAAAATACTTTTGCCGCATCTTTTTGCATGATGGTATAATCCGACATGCCCGGAACGTAAGCACCACCAGCGGTGGCATTTCCAAATACGATAGAAATGGTAGGAATCCCCAGTTTTGAACGTCTAGACATTTCTCTAAACGATGCCCCATAATTATTAAATACACGGTCTTGATCAGGGAGGTTAGCGCCTCCACTTTCGACCATATTGATAGTGGGTAATTTGTTTTCTAGGGCAATTTCACCCAATCGCAATATTTTTAAACTCGTGGCATAATCTACAGCACCGCCTTTGCGTGTACTGAGGTTGGCATTGATTAAACAGAGGCGTTTGTTGACATAGCCAATTCCCGCTACGGTTGTTCCGCCAGGACCAAATCCGCCCTGGTGTGTTAGGCCGGCTAGCGGCATAAGTTCTAAAAATGGACTGTTTTTATCTAACAATAGCGTAATGCGTTCACGCGCCAAAAATTTACCTCGCTTACGCGCACGGGAAATAGAGGCTTGAGTGCCTTGATTTTGGCTTTTTGCCAATTGTTCGTGTAGCTCCTGAACCAATTTTTCCATTTCAGCGTAGTTCTCTTTGTAACTCGCTTTTTTGATATTGATAGATGACTTAAATGGTCTCATAGTAATTTTTGCTTGGTAAAAATACGATTTAGCTTTAATATCTAACTTTCGATATATTATTTTAATTTCGCCATTACATACAATAAAACCTATTTATGAATGAAAATCAAACCATTTCGGAGCTTATTCAAACCTTGGAACAACGTATTGAAAAGGGACGCTACAGAGACGCCGTGCATAAGATCAAACTGATGACTACGCTCGAGACTGTTCAGCGTATGCTCAACGGTAAATAACGCAAAATCAATATATTTGGGATGTGGAAAGTCTGATTTTATATTTTGAAAGCATTCCCTCGTTGCACCGCAGCATTATTCTGGTAGGTGGTATTTCCTTTTTTTGGTTGCTTGAGGGCTTATTGCCCTTGCGACGATTAAGCTATAAAAAGTGGCAACATGCTTTGCCCAATTTCTTTTTTACCTTAACCTCCATATTGGTAAATTTTAGTTTGGCGTTTTTGTTGCTCACCACCGCTGATTGGGTGAACGCCAATCAATTTGGTTTGTTGCACCTTGTTTCCCTTCCGTTTTGGCTCTATGTGCTTTTGGGCGTGTTGTTTCTTGATTTTATTGGGGCTTATTTGGCGCACTGGACCGAACACCGACTTAAACCGCTTTGGATGGTGCATCTGGTGCATCATTCCGATCATCATGTGGATACTACGACTGCCAACCGCCACCATCCCTTAGAGAGTGTGGTGCGCTTTACGTTTACGCTAGTTGCTGTTTTTGTATTGGGAACGCCCATTGGCGTTGTGATGCTATATCAGTCGCTTTCTGTGGTGCTTAGCCAGTTTAACCATGCTAATATCCAACTGCCTAAAAAAGTAGATGCCGTATTGAGCTATATCCTTGTAACCCCACATATGCATAAAGTACACCACCATTATGTGTTGCCCTATACCGATAGCAATTTTGGGAATATTTTTGCCATTTGGGATCGGTTGTTGGGGACATATATGCATTTGGCTGCAGAAAAAATTGTGTATGGCGTAGATGTATTTCCCAACGAAACGGAGAACAGTAGGGTAGTGCCACTGCTGAAACAACCATTTCAACCCTACCAAAAACCAACCATACAACCTACAGCCACAGAATGAAAAAGCTAATCTGTTTGGGGTTATTACTCCTTTCCTTTCAATGTGAAGATGATGCTATAAGCACTTGTATGACATCTCCCAAACCCAATGCTGTATGTACACTCGAATACGAACCTGTTTGTGGCTGTGACGGCACGACTTACGGCAATGCTTGCGCTGCCGATGCCGCAAGTGTTTTGGAATGGGCACAAGGCGCATGTGAATAATAGTGCTTTTTTAAGGTATACACGCAGGCGCGCTAGTGGGCATTATTTTGCGCATACTCATCCCACATACTTTTAAACTAATTATTTTGTAGTATGGTTTTAGTATATTTGTTACACAAGCATTATTTGTTATGGGAATAGTTGAGCTAAAGAATGAAATCATAGAAATTATCAATACATCTGATGAGCGTTTTTTGCGCATGATAAATGCTTTACATCAGACCTATAAAGAGGATGTTGCTAAAGATGATGGGGTAGTGGCTTATACTTTCCAAGGGGAGTCTTTGACGAAAGCTAAGATTATAGAAAATAACAAGGAGGCCATTAAATCTATCGAAGAAGGACACTATAAAAGCCATAACGAGATTCGGGAAAAATATACCATGAAGTAATGCTATGGCTAAAGATTATGACCAAATCATATGGTCAACTCAATCCGAAATAGATTTAGAGTCCATTTTAACCTATTATTTGGAGTTTTCTTCAGACAAAGCATATACCTATATCAACGACATTATTGACGCTGTTGAACAAACGGTTTTTTCTGATCAATTGCAAGTTGATGAATACGATTCCTCATGCCGTAGGATTATTGTAAAAAAGAAATTCCGCGTTTATTACAAAGTTGAAACCAAAACTGTATGGGTTATTAGAATTTATCCAACACAAAAAGACCCGGAAGGTATTTTAGAAAAATAAAACCGCTGGCCTGCCCGAAGTTCAGGCGGGCGCAGGGCTTTGTCCTGTGCCCAATTTCCATATTTTCTAATTCCTTCATATGTCAATTTCAATTTGGCTATCTGCCAAACCATTATAGTTTTTTGCACTACTATATTTCCAATGTTCTGGACTTGTTACAAAGCCAGCCACCACAGGATTCATATGTACATAATTTATTTTTTGGCTTACAACCTTATCAGACCAGAGTTCAATAGGCTTACTGTGATTTTGCCAAAATTTTCGTGGAGTGTTTCGTGCAAATATTTCCAACATCCATTCTTGCCTGCTTTCTTGTGGATGGGTTTCAATTTCCTCCAGTATTCGTTGAGCGGTATGACTTTTAAAATCACGTAACACTTCACTTGGATTTTCATCATGCGCACGAAAGATTAAATGCACATGACTAGGCATAAAACAATAGGCATAAACACTTATATTTTTGACTTTTCGGCAAAAGATTAAGGAACGTTCAAGAATTGAAAAATAGGTGTGACGTGTAAAGACATCTATCCAAAAACAAGTAGCAAAGCTGACAAAATAGGCAGCCTCAGGGTTGCGAAATTTGTATTTTCTGCTCATACATAAGATTTGGTTATTTAAATGTACACATTTTTAGTTTTATGGAAAACAAAATAGCTAAATGAAAAGGCACGAGACACAGCCCTGCTTGCAGCAGACAAGCTCGCGCCAGCGGGGGGTTTTTTAAATGTACAGATTTTTAGTTTTATGGAAAACAAATCAGCTAAATGAAAAGGCACGAGACACAGCCTCGCGCCAGCGGGGGGTATAGGCTACAGAATAGAGGTAGTCGTTCCCAGCACCGCCGTAGTTTTTTTGCCATTCCAGTTTGCCGTTTTCGGTCATTTTCCACAGCCAATAGTCCAGGTCGCCTTGACTGCCGTCTTTTTTATTTCCACTGGCTTCAGAAACGGAGCTTCCCGCCAACAGAATACCGTAGTCATATGTGCTAATGGCATCATACAAGTGTTCTTCCCGTGCGCCACCAAGGGTTTGCTGCCACGCTATGTCCTGCGCGATAAGAAGAGAGCCAAAAAGGAGAAAGAAAATAAAGTGTAGGTTTTTCATATGCTTAAGACTTTGGGTGGTCTAAAGCTAACAAAAAACCTCAACAAATACAAGACTAACTATCTGGTAATAAGCAATATAAAATTTAAATAAATCTTTTTAGTATTACCTGTAAGCGAGTAGCAAAACCCTAAAACCGCAGTAGAATACTACACAATCGCAACGGATTTAGCGTATGTTTTCGGGCTTGGAAGGTGGTGCGAAAACGTTCTGAAAAAGCGTCATAGGCACGTATAATGGCGTGCACATGATCAAACTTAAGCTGTAGCATAAAATACAACACGAGCGTGGTGTCAAATGCCGCACGAACCACATAAAGCCAAAGCAGTTGGAGTAGGGCTAGGTTTTTGGTATAGGTCAATAAGGAATTGCGAATGTTGTAATACAATTTCCGTGGGCTTTCTGCAGCTAATGAACCGCCACCCAAATGCAGCACTTCGCTAGTGCCTACCGCCCAAACCTGAAAACCCCCACCTTTTGCGCGTAAGCATAAATCAATTTCCTCAAAATGCATAAAAAAAGAAGGGTCAAATCCGCCGAGTGTGGTAAATGCCGCTTTTCGAACAAACAAACAAGCACCGCTAGCCCAAGTAACTTGAACCGTATCGTTGTATTGCCCCGTATCCCGCTCACAGGTTTTGCCCACTCTGCCACGGCAATAGGGAAGTCCCATAAGGTCTAAATACCCGCCTGCAGCCCCTGCATATTCAAAATAATCCGGCTTGTTTAGGTCCTTAATTTTTGGTTGCGCCATCGCCGCCAAGGGCTGCGCGTCAAAAAGGGCGACCATCGGAGTAGTCCAATCAGCTGTAACTTCCACGTCGGAATTTAGCAAGCAGATAAGGGTTTCGTCAATTTGGTTAATACCCTTGTTATAGCCCTCGGCATAGCCGTAGTTTTGGTCTAAACCAATCCATTTCACCGTTGGGAAATCAGTCTGTAAAAGGGTTTTTGAATGGTCCGTTGAGGCATTGTCAATCACGTAAATGGTAGCAGTCCCCGAATGCTGTACTACACCAGGCAAAAACCGTTTTAGCAAGTCGGCACCGTTGTAATTTAATATGGCGATGGCAAGACTCATAGCTGCAGTTGGTTTAGCGGAAATTCTTCTATAAACCGATAGGTTTCGTTCTCCGTATCTATCTGACAATATACGTGTTGTAGCCCATTGGTGAGCATCAAAAAAGAGGCTTTTATAGCCAATTGATACCGTGCAATCTGGTCAAAAGTGTTTTGTGTGATTTGTATAGCGGGTGCTTTGCATTCTACCAATAAATCGATAGTGGCATTTTTTCCCGCTACGACCACATCAAAACGTTTTTGTTGTCCCATCACATCAAATTGTTTTTCCACACTAAGGCGTGTTTTGCTAATGCCCTTTTGCAGTAAGTCTTGCACCACGTGTTGGCGCACCCATTCTTCGGGTGTAAGAACCACAAACTTTTTTCGAATGGGATCAAAAATAGTGCGTTTGTTTTCGTTACTTTTGGTTTTAAAGCTAAAAGGTGGAAATGCCAACTGTTGCATAACCACAAAAGTGCTAAAATTATTTTTCATTGGACGCATACGCATCGGTAAAGAGTGCTATTTCGCAGCGAAATTTCTCGCCCATCTACTTTTTATTGGGGGATGAGTCTTTTTTTATTGATGAAATAAGCAAGCTCCTCACCGAAACCGTCTTACCCGAAGACCAGCGTGATTTTAATCAAACTATACTGTATGGGAAAGATACATCCATAGAAGAAATTATTTCGGTATGTAAGCGGTTTCCTATGATGGCAGAATACCAATTGGTAGTGGTGCGAGAAGCGCATGAACTCAGTCGTACTATGGAGCAGTTAACGGTCTATGCCGAGCAACCACAACCCACAACGGTTTTGGTGGTATGTTATAAAAACAAAAAGCTAGACAAACGTAAAAAACTTTCAAAGGCCATTCAAAAAAATGGAACGATTGTAGAAACCAAAAAGCTATACGACAATAAATTACCCGCTTGGATAGAGCAGCGTGTACGCGCTATGAAACGTACTATCGACTACAAAGCTGCGGCGGTGTTGGCAGAAAGTGTTGGCGCTGATTTGGGTACGCTAAACAATCAATTGGATAAACTTTGCCTTGTTGTAGCAGCGGGTGATACGATTTCCACAGATCAGATCGAACAGCATGTAGGTATTAGTAAAGAGTACAACAATTTTGAGTTGCGCAAAGCCTTAGGCACAGGGAATGTAGCACAGGCTTATAAAATTGCACATTACTTTGGGAGGCATCCAAAACAACACCCACTTTTAGGGACTATAAATAGCCTATATAAGTTTTATATGCAGTTGTTGACTTATCACGGCTTACCCTCTAAAAACCCAGATACTGCTGCAAAAGCGTTGGGTGTTCATCCATTTTTTTTAAAAGAAATTGAGCAGGCTGCAAGACGTTATCCGCTAAAGTCAATCGTTCCTATTTTGGGGGTTATTAAAAAAGCAGATTTGGCAGCCAAAGGCGTTGATGCCGTTCCAATTTCAGAAGGGGAGGCCTTACAGCAATTGCTTAGTAAAGTGGCTTAGTAGTTCTCATAAACACTTTTTATCACTAACCTCTTTTGCCCAATCTCTACTGCCTATTGCCTAATCACTACTGCCTATTGCCTCACAACAATTGCTTAACAATAAACCCTGTTTGATCGTTCCGTTCAGCATAGTGGTAGGTCAAATAGTTCTCGATACAATTTTCTATCGAAAATCACCTGTCTACCTACAGGCAGGCTCGAACTGACAAGGTTCTCGATACAATTTTCTATCGAAAATCACTCGAACTGACAGCTTTACTAACAGCTACTGCCTAATCACTACTGCCTATTGCCTATATACTATTGCCTCTCCTAAAGTGCAGGAAACTGATTTGGTTTTGCTTCATGCATAATGGCATATACTTTTTCCATAATATCCTCAATAGAAGGTTTTGAGAAATAATCACCATCTGTGCCATAAGCTGGGCGATGCGCTTTGGCGGTTAGTAATGTGGGTTGACTATCTAAGTACTGATAGATGTTTTGTTTTTCTAGTAATTGACTTAGGATATAGGCGCTTCCACCACCAGGAACGTCCTCATCTACAATAAGCAAACGGTTTGTTTTTTGGACACTTGCTCCAATAACTGCGGTTGAGTCGAATGGAATGAGCGATTGTACATCGATTACTTCAACACTGATGCCCATTTTTATCAATTTTTCTGCTGCTATTTGTACCAGTCGTAAGGTAGAGCCATAGGATACAATGGTAATATCTGTACCTGTGCGTAACTGTTCCGACACACCAATGGGTACGGTAAACTCGCCAAAGTTTTCGGGTTGTTTTTCTTTGAGTCGGTATCCGTTAAGCGGCTCAATGACAAGGGCAGGATCTTGTCCTTGTAGGAGTGTATTGTACATACCGCTCGCTTGGGTAAGGTTTCTCGGTACTAAAATATACATCCCTCGTAATAAACTCACCAATCCACCCATGGGTGATCCCGAGTGCCAAATCCCCTCTAAACGGTGTCCACGTGTTCTTATAATAAGCGGAGCGGCCTGTTTTCCTCTTGTACGATAATGCAATGTTGCCAAATCATCGGACATAATTTGCAAGGCATAAAGTACGTAATCTAAGTATTGAATTTCGGCAATAGGGCGTAAGCCTCTAAATGCCATACCAATGCCTTCGCCAATGATGGTAGCCTCACGGATACCTCGATCGGCAACGCGTTCTTCACCATATATTTCTTGTAGCCCTTCTAACCCTTGATTTACATCACCAATTTTTCCACTGTCTTCTCCAAAAACAAGCATTTTTGGATGTTTTTTTAGCAATGCGTTAAAGTTATCTCGCAACACCACACGTCCGTCAACCAAAGTGGATTCGTCCGAATATCTTGCAGGAATTGTGCTGATGTTTAAAGATGAATTTTCAAACGAATTGTAAAGCGAATCGCTGTATAATTCTTGGGTTTCTTGTTGTTTGTTTTTCCACCAATTGGCTAAGGAAGTCCTTGCTTGTGTCTTTTTTCCGCTTGTTAAAAATAAAGCCTCACGAACAACAGTGTATATAGATTTTCGATAAACAATGTTTTTTTTGTCCAATGATGATACTAAAGTTGTCAACGCATCCATATCTGGAAAACCTTGGGCTACTTGTTGCATCAATTCGTGTGCTTCTTTCTGTTCCTTGTGAATAGGAGCTAAATACCCGTTCCAAGCTGTTGTTTTGGCTTCTCTAGCTTTTAGCGTGGCTTTCTCTTCAAGGGCTATAATTTCGGATTCAGTAGCTATGTTTTGGGCTATAATCCATTTTCTAAAGGTTTTATTGCAATCAAATTCCTTTTCCCATGACAAACGCTCATCAGACTTATAGCGTTCGTGTGAACCTGATGTGGAGTGCCCAAGTGGTTGTGTAAGCGCTGTAACATGTACCAAAACAGGTATATGTTCTGTTCGTGCTACATTACTAGCACGAGTGTAAGCATCAATAAGTGCTGGATAATCCCAACCCTCAACCTCGATGATTTCAAGTCCTTTGGCATTTTCGTTGCGTTGCATGCCCGCCATGGCTTTGGAAATACTCTCTTTAACCGTTTGATGCGAATTATCAACAGAAATGCCGTAGCCATCGTCCCAAACGCTTATGACCAATGGCACCTGTAAAACGCCAGCCGCGTTTAGGGTTTCAAAAAATAAACCTTCACTAGTACTTGCGTTACCAATAGTGCCCCAAGCGACTTCGTTTCCGTCATTAGAAAGGGCTTTGTCTTGCATGGAATCTACCTTTCGAAAAAGCTTTGATGCATGCGCTAATCCGAGTAATCGTGGCATTTGAGCTGCAGTACATGAAACATCAGAATAGGAATTTTTTGTTTTAACAAGCGGAAGTAAATTACCTTTACTGTCAAGCGTATCTGTATTAAAATGCCCCACCATTTGTCTTCCAGAAGACATGGGCTCAGCAATTGGGTCTGCATGACCATAAACACTTGCAAAAATATGCTTGGGTTTGAGTGCGCCAATCGCCATCATAAAGGTTTGATCGCGATAGTACCCAGATCTAAAATCACCATTTTGAAAAACTTTTGCCATGGCGATTTGCGCAAGTTCTTTTCCATCGCCAAAAATGCCAAACTTACCTTTGCCAGAAAGTACTTCTTTTCTACCCAAAATGCTCACTTGGCGACTTAACGACGCGATATAGAAATCGTTGAGGATATCTTTTTTAAAATCGTCAAAGGTGCCTTTTGATGAGGCGAGGTTTACGCTTTTCATAAAGTTCTGCAAATTTACGAAAAATGCGCTTACGCTTGAGTTAACTTAAAACCAACTTCTAGAAAAAAGTCGAACTATAGTCGCTGGGCGTAGTGAAAGTTGAAATCGAATTTGCTTAACATAAGCGTTTTTTGTCATCAAGTTCCCAGTAGTATCGTAGAGCGGGAAATGTAACTCAAAAAAGTCAGGAATCAAGTTAAAAGACACACCTGTGCCCCAGTGCGTATGTGTTTTTTGTTTGCTATTTTTTATCCATCCTACTTCAGCATAGCCTTCAATCCAACGCCAAATTGTTGTTGAAGTTTGAGATGTTATAAGCCATTTGTTTGCACTGCTAATAGCCCCTGTGGTTCGCAGAGCGCCCTCAGCTTTGATATATTGTTGTGAGAAAAACCCCACTGTTTCTGATCGACCATATAAATCATATTGAAACAAATAATCATTAACACGTGAACTGTTGTAGTCAAAATAGCTGTCATCCAATTTATTTAGAAAAAAACCACCAGCAAAAACGCGAAAAGTTAATCTTCTATTTGGTAAATAATACCTGATATACTCCGTTTCTGCACTAAGCTTTTTAAATGCACTTGCCCATTGTAGTTCTGTTTTTGTAGAAAGATTTTGTAGTGCATCGCCAGTTTTGGTTTGAAATGACGCCAAACTCACACCGTAATTTCTACGGCTATCATTTTCAGGTAAATCTTCAAGTCGTACTGAAATATGCCTAATCAACAAGGACGAGCGATCTTTTTGTTGAATTCCATTGGGTCTAAAATATAACTGAAAAGATGGACTGAAAGTGCTATATCTTTTGTTTGGGGCATAATTATAAGATGACCCAAAAATAGTTGCCCGTGTGAGATATAGCGATTTATTTTCGTAGTATTTGTTCCAAACAAGAAAACCCATCCCATTCGTTTGACCACTTTTTATACCAAATTGGGGGCTTAGCTTAAATCTAAAATTATTACTTAACAAGCTACTATTTCCTACGGATAAGCCGGTTAAAAGCCCATCATAGACGTTGTAGCCGAAATCTGGTGTCAGCAATAATACTGAGTTGCCGCTTTTCGGAATATCTTGAAATAATCGCAAACGCAAATTATTTCTAAACAGCCTTTTGTTTAGGTTGTAACTATTGTTATTGAGCGATAATTCAGGAATTAAATGGCTTTTATTTACAGTGAACTCTTTGATGTTTTTTTTGTCATAAACTTGACGATAAGGAAGCTCATTGCCCAAAATCCATTGTGTATTTTCTTCCTCATTTTGAGTTGTAATAGATAACGGAATAGCGGTATTTTCCTTTGTGCTGCTTACTGTCAATTCATATTGTTCTTTTCCTATTTTTTTTGCGGAAATCGACATGTCAATATTGTTGTTGAGGGATATGTAGTGATTAAAAAACCAGTCGATTGGTTTATCGGTTCTTTTTGATAATTCCTCTTGTAATGAGGTGTCTAATTTATGTGTAATGGGTAATGATTTAAACGCATCCAAAAGCGTTCCGTTTTCTAAATAGGAGTCCAAGTAGAGCAATGCTAGACCTGCTCGGTATGGGTTTGCCACCCTGCGATTATAACGCGTGAGTTCATTTTTAGGTGTATTTAATGCCTGCCCTCTGTTGTTATTTCCAGACACATTGGCTGCAATTTCCCAACTTCTGTAATATGGCGCTTGTGTAAAATGATATTTCTTAATAAATGGCCAGGAATTCAGATTTCCTGTCATTTTTAAATTTGGGTAATATTGATTCACGTATTGTTGCCACAGGAAATACGGCAATCCTCCAGTTATCCAACTTACATTATCCTGTTGCTCACCAAAGCGATTTTGTACAACACGCTCTAAAATGGCTTTTAATAATTTTAACTCCACAACCTGATTTTTTTCAAATGCGCCTATAAATTGAGGTATGGATTCTAATGCCAATAGTGGTTTTTGCGCGTAGTCTTTTTGAAGCGCCCATAACGCTTGTGGATTGTCATAAGGAAATACACCCTCAATAAATGATGAAATACGATTTAATTCAAGCTCAAAATCACTGTTTTCGTTTGATGGTAACATATCTGTTACTAGCTCCGATTTACCGAATGCAACATGTTTATAGGTGTCTTTGGTGGTCAAAAGGATAGGGGAGTAGCCTTTGTTGTTTTTTGTTGGAAGAATTTGATTGATATTTTCGGGAATATCAAAGCGATAATTTATGTTTGCCTTTGATACATTTGGACGCCCAAAGCCTAAATTACTATCCTTAACCCAAGTTCCATCTTGATTTTGTCTTGCAAGTACTAGATGCCAGTATGGTGCGTACAATTCTTTTTTTGAAATTCCATATTTAAAAATAGAAGCATTTGGTAATTGCAGCTTGTAATGAATTGTAAAAGAAAATGATGTATTTGGCGCAATTGGTTTTGGTAGCGATATTTCAATAATATCAATAGCGTTTGACATACGCTTCCAAGACAATATATCTTTTTGACCACGTACAGATGTGATAGTAGTATGTCCTCTGTTTATTTTTTTGGTTCGAATTAATTTATAATCGTAATCATTTGCTAAAAACATTCCCAAAGGACTGCGTTCTGATGCATATGCATGATTCCAATCTAATAATGTGATTGTGTCAACAGAAACATTGCTGTTGTTTGTCCAATGAATGTCCTGAGATATGTGAAGTGGATTTGAATTTCCATTCCATCGCACCTCTATATCGTAACTATGTTGCGCAAAGGAATAAGCAAAACAGCATAAAAAACAAGAAACAAAAAGTTTTAGACGCATTTAGAAGTTTGGCGTAAAGGTGTTTTTTGTGTGAAAACGCACAACATGAGCAACTGCTTCATCAACGTCATCTACCACTTTGATTAAGTCTAAATCTTCGGGGCTGATATTTTCATACTCATATAAAATGGTTTTTTTGATCCAATCCATCATACCGGACCAAAAATCAGAGCCAAAGAGGACAATGGGAAATTTTTTAATTTTTTCAGTTTGAATTAACGTCAATGCTTCAAAAAGCTCATCCAAAGTACCAAAACCACCCGGCATCACCACAAATGCTTGTGAATATTTGATAAACATCACTTTGCGGACAAAGAAATAGTCAAAGTCTATGTGTTTGTCTTTATCGATATAAGGATTGTTTTTTTGTTCAAAAGGGAGTTCAATATTAAGTCCTACTGAAGTCCCCCCACCTTGTTGGGCTCCTTTGTTCGCGGCTTCCATAAGACCAGGACCACCTCCTGTAATGACGCCAAAACCGTGTTGTACTATTTTTTCTGCAATAGCTATAGTTTGTTTGTAAACAGGATGATTGGGTTTGGTACGTGCCGACCCAAAAATAGAAACACAAGGGCCAATAACACCCATTTGCTCAAATCCATTCACAAACTCTCCCATGATTTTGAACAACAACCACGAGTTACTTGATTTCATTTCATTCCATGCTTTTTCCATAGGCTTTATTGTTTTAATTCTTCACGCAAAAATCTTGCAGTATGACTCGATTTGTGGCGAGAAACTTCCTCTGGTGTACCCGTACAACAAATTTCTCCTCCCTTAGATCCTCCTTCAGGACCTATGTCCACAATATAGTCCATTTGTTTGATGACGTCCAAATTATGTTCAATGATAATCATGGTATTTCCCTTATCTACCAACTTGTTAAGCACGTTCATCAACACCTGAATGTCTTCAAAATGCAGCCCTGTTGTTGGCTCATCCAAAATATACATTGTTTGTCCTGTATCTCTTTTTGATAGTTCTGTAGCTAGTTTTATGCGCTGTGCTTCGCCACCAGAAAGGGTAGTGGACTGTTGTCCAAGGGTGATATATCCAAGCCCAACATCTTGAATGGTTTTTAACTTTCGATAGATTTTGGGGTAGGGTTCAAAAAACCTACAGGCATCATTAATGGTCATTTCTAAAACATCGCTGATGCTTTTGTTTCGATATCTGATTTCCAGTGTTTCTCTGTTAAAGCGTTTACCGTAGCAATCGTCACATTGCACATACACATCTGGTAGAAAATTCATTTCAATGGTTTTTACACCTGCCCCTTGACAGGTTTCACACCTACCGCCTTTTACATTAAAACTAAATCGTCCAGGTTTGTAGCCACGAATCATCGCCTCAGGCGTCTTGGTAAACAATTGACGAATTTCTCCAAAAACACCCGTGTAAGTCACGGGGTTACTTCTAGGTGTTCTCCCGATAGGAGATTGGTTGATGTCAATAACTTTATCGATGTGTTCCAAGCCTTTTAATGCGGTGTAGGGCAGGGGTTTTTTAACAGCCTTAAAAAAATGCTGATTTAATATGGGGTAAAGCGTTTCGTTTATTAAGGTTGATTTTCCGCTTCCTGAAACACCCGTTACGCCAATCATACTTCCTAACGGCAAGGTCAAACTAACATTTTTCAAGTTGTTTCCGGTGCAACCTTTAAGTGTAAGCTTTTTTCCATTTCCACTGCGTCTTTTTGGGGGGATTTCAATTTGTTTTTTCCCAGTGAGATAAGCTGCTGTTTCTGTTTTTAGGGTTTTTATTTTCTTTGGTGAAGAAGCTGCAACCACTTCGCCACCATGACGTCCTGCGCCAGGTCCCATATCAATAAGATAATCCGATTTAAGCATGATGTCTTTGTCGTGCTCCACTACAATTACAGAGTTTCCAATATCACGTAATTGCATGAGGGATTCAATGAGCTTCTCATTGTCACGCTGATGTAATCCAATGCTTGGCTCATCTAAAATATAAAGCACACCAACCAGTTGCGCACCAATTTGAGTAGCCAATCTGATGCGTTGTGCTTCGCCACCAGAAAGTGATTTTGCACTGCGGTTAAGCGACAAATAATCCAATCCAACATCCAATAAAAACGTCAAGCGTTTTTCAATTTCCAACAATACTTCGTGGGCAATAGCACGTTGCTTTTCGGATAGTTTATTACTGATTCCCTTAACCCATTGGTGTAAGGCAGCAATATCCATTTGCGTTAAGTCGGAAATACTTTTGTCGTCAATTCTAAAAAATAAGGCTTCTTTTCGAAGTCGAGCGCCATGACAGTCTGGACAAGATATTTCATCCATAAATCCCTTAGCCCAACGTTTTAGTGCGCTGGTATGCCCCTCATTATACTGATGCTCCAAAAAGGGAACAACGCCGTCATAATCGATGCTGTATTCTCTGGTGATACCCAAGGTTTTTGAGACCACTGAAAAACGTTCATTTCCACCATATAAAATAACATCAAGGGCCTCTTTGGGAATGGATTTTAACGCATCTGTAAGCGAAAAACGATAACGCTCTGCAATGCTGTTCATCTGCTTAAAGGTCCAATTATTTTTTTCTGCTCCTATGGGTGCAATACCTCCAGATTTTATTGAAACCGTATCATCTGGAATCACCTTTTTTAGATTTACTTCGTGTTTTAAACCTAGACCGTTACAGGAAGGACACATGCCCTTTGGTGAGTTAAATGAAAAGGTGTTTGGCTCTGGCTCTGGATAGGAGATACCAGTGATGGGACACATCAATTTCCGACTAAAAAAACGCGCGTTTTCTGTGTCAAAATCATACACCATAAGCATGTCATTTCCATGATACATGGCGGTTTCTATGGAGTCTGCCAGTCGCTTGCTGTCGTTTTCACTTTCTTTAACGGCAAGCCGGTCAATGACAATTTCAATATCGTGTGTTTTATAGCGATCTAACTTAAAGTTCGGTGATAACTCTACGAATGCACCGTCGGTGCGCACACGCGTAAATCCTTGTTTGCTAATGGAAGCAAATAGTTCGCGGTAATGCCCTTTGCGTGACTGCACCACAGGTGCAAGAATGGCGATTTTTTTACCCAAATAGGTTTTTAAAATGGTGTCCTGAATTTCCGCATCGGTGTATTGCACCATTTTCTCATTCGTCTGGAAACTGTAGGCATCAGCTGCACGTGCAAATAGCAAGCGCAAAAAATCATACACTTCTGTGATGGTACCTACGGTGGAGCGTGGACTCTTTCCTGTCGTTTTTTGCTCAATAGCAATTACAGGAGATAAGCCGTCAATTTTATCCACATCGGGGCGTTCTAATCCGCCCAGAAACTGCCGTGCATAGGCAGAAAAGGTTTCAATATAACGACGTTGCCCCTCGGCATAAATGGTATCAAAAGCCAAGGATGATTTACCACTTCCCGAAAGACCGGTAATCACGACCAGCTCGTTCCGTGGAATGGTTACATCAATATCTTTTAGGTTGTGTACACGTGTTCCTTGTACAACAATAGCATCTTCCATAGTCAATCATCGAATATAGGCGATATTTCAATAAAAACAATTGCTGCAACGCTCTTTTTCTTTGATATTCAAAAACAGTTTTTCAACATGTTTTATTTGGCTTGTAAGGATTTTGCTACATGGTTTTTTAAGTTCATTTAGGTCCGTTCAAGCCCCATCTGGTGCGCTTCTGCGACGCGTACCATTTTATTGAAGATACGTCACGCGTGACAGACGCGCGCCATTTGAAAAAAGTAGGCGTAGGCTTTAAGTTTTTAAGTCGTTTTCCTTTTAAAGGCATTACAATGCTGTTGTAAATCGGGATAAAAACGGCTAAAGCCATCTTGTAAGGTATCGTAATGTATTGCTAAACTTTTTGCGCCATCTGCTAGTTCGGTCAACCCACTGCGATATGCCATTTTTTGTAGAATATGCGCAATGCCTTCTTGGGTTTGGTATTTTGCCAACCAATCCTGTGAAACCATTCCCGCCAAATAGCGTTGCGCCGTATGTGGTAAAACGGATTCGTGTTTTTGAAGTATGGGCTGCACGTTTGCAATAAACGCCAAGAGTGACATTTCGTGATATGCATTAAAATGCTTTGCTAAAAAATGGTCGTAAAATACATCCATAAGCACACGTGCCAAATGGCGGTGTTTGGAAAAAAGTAACTGCCGTAGTGCTATGGTAACAGCGTGTTTATCTGTAAAACTGTCAATACTTCTGTGCATGGCAACACCCACTTGAATGGCTTCAGTAAACGCAGGTAAATCTTTATTTCTTACATGATCCCCAATAAAATTCCCAACCACCAATCCCGCGTTGGGATAGGCTAGGGCGAGGTGTGCTAAATAATTCATTGGTGCGGGCTTATGTGTATATTTGACAAAACAAAAGTATGACTTTAATTGCGTCTGTTTCGGGAATTCGTGGTACCATTGGTGGCGAAGTAAAAAATAACCTTACTCCTGTAGATGTTGTGGCATTTGCCGCAGCTTATGGCAGTTGGTTGGTTTCAACCACAAACACCTCCTGTACGGTTGTAGTGGGTCGTGATGCGCGTATTTCGGGCCCGATGGTGCAGCAGTTGGTACAACAAACGCTTATCGGATTAGGAATCGATGTGATTGATGTTGGGCTTTCTACCACACCCACCGTAGAAATGGAAGTGGTGCGTCAAAAAGCGCAAGGCGGTATTATCCTTACAGCGAGTCATAACCCAAAACAATGGAACGCATTAAAATTACTGAACAGTAAAGGAGAATTCATCAGCAGCGATGACGGAAAAGCCCTTATGCAACATCTTGACAAACAGTCTTATGACTTTGCTTCGGTGGATGATCTTGGTACCATATCAGCGGTTGATGATGCACTGGAAGCGCATATTGATGCGATTTTAGCCTTGGACTTGGTGGATGTTGATGCGATTCAGGCTGCCCAATTTTCTGTAGTAGTTGATGGTGTGAATTCTTCTGGAGGCATTGCCGTACCCATGTTATTGGATAAACTAGGCGTGAAAACAACTAAAATTCACTGCACACCAAACGGCGAATTTCCACATAACCCAGAGCCATTAAAAGAACACTTAACTGATTTGACAACGGCAGTTTTAGAGAACAAAGCAGATATTGGTATTGCTGTTGATCCAGATGTGGATCGGTTGGTGTTTATGGATGAAAGCGGGGTGCTTTTTGGTGAAGAATATACCTTGGTCGCATGTGCAGATTATGTGCTTGCCCATCAAAAAGGAGCGGTAGTCTCAAATCTTTCTTCTAGTAGAGCCTTGGCTGATTTGGCGGGGCAACATGGAGTGGATTATCATGCTAGCGCAGTAGGCGAGGTGCATGTGGTAGAAAAAATGAAATCCGAAAATGCCGTTATTGGTGGCGAAGGAAATGGTGGTATTATATTACCTGAGTTGCATTATGGTAGAGATGCTCTCGTTGGCATTGCCTTATTTCTTAGTTTTTTAGCCAAAGCGCTTGTAACGGTTTCTAGTCTTAAAAAGCGATATAGCGATTATGTTATGGCTAAGAAAAAAATTCAGTTATCGGAAGCATGGGACACAGATGCCTTGCTGGTAGCTGTTGCGGATACATTTAAAGATGAGCGTGTTATCACCATTGACGGTGTAAAAATTGACTTTGATGATTCATGGATACATTTGCGGAAATCCAATACGGAACCAATCATCCGTCTGTATGCAGAAGCATCTGATGAACAACGCATACATGCACAAGTAGAAAAAATAGAAAAGGCTATTGCGGATTTTGTTGCATCAATTTAAAGCGATTGTGCGTCCAGAAGTATAGGGAAGGGTCTTCTTTAATTTGTTCCTCTAGGGCTTCATAAAACGCGTCTGTAATCTGAAAATCGTCCATTTCTTTTGGTTTTTCAGTGAGTACGCTAAATGTCGTTTCATAATACCCACGTTTTAGGCGTTTTACTTTAGCCATAACAATGGGCACATCAAAGCGTTTTCCTAGGCGTTCTGCGCCTGTAAATACTGGAACATCATGTCCAAAAAAGCTACGATAGTAGTTTTTGCTTTTTCGTTGGGGAGACTGATCAGCTGCAAAGCCTACTAATGATAACTTATTATCGGATTGTGAAGCAGCAAATTCTTCAGAGAATTTTTTTCGTGAAATCAAGGCTGAATTGTGTTTTGAGCGAACTTTTTTAAAGTAGTTGTCAAAGTATTCATTTTGTAAAGGGGCATATATAGCAACCGGTTTTAACGAAACATAATACCCTAACGCTAGAAGCCACTCAAAATTTGCATAATGTCCGGTCATGACAAATACCGATTTTCCCTGCTTGGCAAAATTTTCAACAAGCTCAGGATTTGTAACTGTAAAGCGTTTTAACATTTGCTTTTTTGACATGCATTTTACTTTTATGGCTTCTAAAAAAAAGTCACATAAATAGCGGTAAAAATCACGCTCAATCTGCTTTTGTTTTTCAGGAGAATCGGCAAACCCACATAAAGCTAAGTTTTTACGAACAACTTTTTTTCGGTAACCAATAATGCGATAAACAAGGATATAAAATAGATTAGAAAGCTGGTATAGCAACCAAAAAGGAAGTTTTGACACAACAAAAAGCAGCGGTGCTACTACAATATAAATCAGCAGGTTCATCAGTTGTTATACGCTTTGCGATAAACTACAGAAGATTTTTTTCAAGAACAGGTAAGATATTGCTTATATAATGGTCTTTAGCAACTACTTTCCCCTTTTCGTCAAGTAAGAATAATTGTGGGATAGAGGTAACGCCGTACTGTGCAGCAATAGGATCCTCCCATCTTTTGAGGTGAGAAACATGATTCCAGTTAAGGTTATCGTTCTCAATGGCCTTTCTCCAACTTGCATCACTTTTGTCTAAAGAAACACTTAAGATAGTAAGACCTTTCTCTCTGTATGTATTGTAGGTTTCTACCAATTTAGGACTTTCTACACGACAAGGTCCACACCAAGATGCCCAAAAATCAACCAAAGTATATTTACCAAGTGAAGCGTATAAGCCTTGAGGATTACCATCCAAATTTGGAGCAGTGAAATCAGGAGCAGTTGAACCAACGCTTATTTCACCATCATCATCACTTTTTGTTTCTTCAACTTTTTCTTCAACGGGGAAAAGTATTTTTTCAATTTTAACCCCAGCTTTCGTTTTCTTAACTGTACTGCTAAACGCATTGAAAATGTTTTGTGCTTCTGCTTCTTCAACTCCTTTATTAAGTATGAGTTGTTCTAAGATTAATGTTGAGATATAAGAATCTGAGTTTTCAGAAACAAAATCAACTTGAAAATCTGTGAATTTGGTTTGCATTTCGTTTAGTTGTTCTTGCAAATCAACAAAAGCAAGACTATCTCTGGAAATCATCGCATTTCGCATTTCATTTTGAATACCAAATAAATCATCAATCAAAGGGGTAGAGGTCTTTATGTATCTTCTGAAATCTGAATTTGATTTGGTACCACTTGCTTTGGATGAACGAATGCTGTCTTTGTAAATTTCAACTGTAATTTCACCAGGTTCTAAGACAACTGGAACCACATCGCGATTACCATCTAAAAGCAAGTAGTGCATTTCGGGTAATTCAATAGTGCCTGTGTAGCTTGCAACACCGCCTTGTACGGCTAGTGTATCTAAGGTTTGAGGTTGGTTGTTGTTGTCTAATGCAATAAGGAAAACATTGTTGTTGTCTTCTACATCAGCGGAAATATTTAACGTGTAATCTGTTAATTGGCAAGAAGCCAAAATAAGTATTGAGGCAAAGAGGGTAAAAAATCGCATAAGAAATATTTTTGCCAAATTTAGGAAAAAGAAACTTGGCTAAGGCGAATACTAATGGTTTTTTAAGCTCACCATAATTCCATTGACCAACTCATTATAGTACATGGTTTTAAAATCTTCATCTGCAAAAAAGGCTTTTAGCTTATCGGTATGTTAGTCATAAATTTTCCACCTTTTGTTATGATATTCCAATGCGGTTAGGTTTTCAATCCAATCACCAGAATTTAGATACAAACAACGTCCTTTTTTATTTTTAAGAATTCGCTTTTGTGGCTGATGAATATGACCGCATACCACATAGTCATAAACTTGATCAATAGCCAGGTCAGCAGCAATTTGCTCAAAATCATTGATAAATTTTACTGCTTTTTTGACACTATTCTTGATTTTTTTTGACAATGAGTATTTTTCTTTTCCAAATTTGAGCAACCACCAATTTACAAATCGGTTAATCAAAATCAGCATGTCGTAACCCCAGCCACCAAGTTTTGCAATCCACTTAGAATGTTGTACCGTAGCATCAAAAATATCTCCGTGGAATATCCATGTTTTTTTTCCATCGAGATCTAAAATGAGTTTGTCAACGATTTGAATATTACCTAAATCAATATCTGTGAATCTACGGAGCAGTTCATCGTGATTGCCTGTGATATAGAATACTTTTGTACCATTGGTTGCCATGGAAATAATTTTCTTGATGACCTTTAAATGGCTTTTGGGGAAGTAGCGCTTACGGAATTGCTAAATGTCAATAATATCTCCATTGAGTATAAGGGTCTTGGGGCGAATACTGGACAAGTAATTAAGGACTTCATCTGCATGACAGCCATAGGTTCCTAAATGGATGTCTGATATAACAGCTAAATCTAGTTTTCTTTTTTTCACGATATACAAATATCAAATTGCTATTTATCGTAAACATTAAGTGGGTTTATTTAAACTCTTAACAAATGGTTACTAAATTGTTACTATCAACAATTTAAATGGATGTGTTAATATTCGTATTTTTGAAAAAAAATAATCCATGTCTGGCAATACTTTTGGCAAATCTTTTACATTAACTACCTATGGAGAATCTCATGGCCCAGCACTTGGTGGCGTTATTGATGGTTGTCCTGCAGGTGTCCCTATTGATATTGAAACCATTCAAAAAGATTTGGATAGGAGAAAGCCAGGGCAATCGGCTATAGTAACCCAACGTAAAGAGCCTGATACGGTTGAAATTTACTCTGGTGTATTTGACGGAAAATCTACGGGAACACCAATTGGCTTTGTTATTCACAATACAAATCAAAAATCAAAAGATTACACCCACATCAAAGACAGTTACCGTCCTTCACACGCCGATTATGTATATGATCAAAAATACGGCTTCCGCGATTACCGCGGAGGTGGTAGAAGCTCTGCTCGTGAGACAGCGGCACGTGTTGTTGCTGGGAGTATCGCCAAACAACTCATTGCACCTGTTCAAATTCAAGCTTTTGTATCTGCTGTAGGGGAATTGACATTGCCACATCCAGAAACAATTTCAGATTTTTCGTTTATTGAGCAAAATCCAGTACGCTGTCCAGATGTGGAAATGGCGGAAAAAATGGAAACCTACATCAAGCAAGTTCGAAAAGATGGTGATACTGTTGGAGGAGTTATTACTTGTATAGCGAAGAACATTCCGGTGGGCTTAGGTGAACCTGTTTTTGATAAACTACACGCTGTTTTAGGTCAAGCCATGCTTTCCATTAATGCTGTAAAAGGCTTTGAATATGGAAGTGGTTTTGCTGGCGCTGCTTTACGTGGAAGTGCGCACAACGATTTGTATAACGAAGACGGCACTACTAAAACCAACAATTCGGGAGGTGTGCAAGGTGGTATTAGCAACGGAATGGATATATACTTCAATGTTGCTTTTAAGCCTGTAGCTACCATTATGCAATCACAAGAAACGATAGACAACAAAGGGGAAACGGTTACCATGGAAGGCAAAGGACGTCACGATCCTTGTGTAGTACCAAGAGCAGTTCCTATTGTTGAAGCCATGACTGCTTTGGTATTGGCAGACTTTACACTTCGCAATAAAAACGCTAAATTGTAGCATGCGAAAATTAGCGCTTCATTGGCAAATCTTGTTGGGAATGTTTTTTGGCGTTCTTTTTGGTTTGATATTTAGTCAGTTTGATTGGGGAAAGTCGTTTGTTGTGGATTGGGTTAAACCTTTTGGAACGATTTTCATCAACGCATTAAAACTTATTGCCGTTCCGCTAATTCTTGCATCGCTTATAAAAGGGGTTTCTGATTTAAAAAATATCGCCCAACTATCCAATATGGGTGGCCGTACGATTGGACTGTACTTACTCACCACGCTCACGGCAGTTACGATTGGCTTGACCATTGTAAATGTAATCAAACCTGGAAATACTCTTTCAGATGAAACTCGAACAGAACTACTTGCATCTTACGCTACAGATGCTGCCGCAAAACAATCGGTTGCGGCTGCGCAAAAAGAAGCCGGTCCACTACAAGCCTTGGCAGATTTAGTTCCATCTAACATTTTTGCTGCCATGCAAGACAATGGCAATATGTTACAAGTCATTTTCTTTGCTATATTTTTTGGTATAGGATTGGTGTTAATACCCAAACAAAAAGCAAAATCTGTAAAAGACTTTTTTGATGGTCTTAATGAGGTCATTCTCAAACTTATTGATTTGATTATGATTGCTGCGCCATACGGAGTTTTTGCACTTTTAGCAGCCCTTGTCGCTGAAGCGCCATCAGCAGATTTGTTTAAAGCACTTGGGTTATACACCCTAACAGTACTGATAGGTTTATTAACCATGATCGTCTTTTATATTGTACTGGTACGCATTTTTACTCGGAAAAAAACGGGGTTTTTCTTAAAAGGAATTTCTCCGGCGCAGTTATTGGCGTTTTCTACAAGCTCCTCTGCAGCAACTCTCCCTATTACCATGGAGCGGGTGCACGAACATCTCGGGGTGGAAGAAGAAGTAAGCAGTTTTGTGTTGCCCATTGGCGCAACCATTAATATGGATGGCACAAGTTTATACCAGGCGGTAGCTGCTGTTTTTATTGCACAAGCTTTTGGTATGGATTTAAGTCTTTCAGCACAATTGGGGATTATTGCCACAGCAACCTTGGCATCCATTGGATCTGCTGCAGTACCGGGTGCTGGCATGGTAATGCTCGTTATTGTTTTGGCGCAAGCAGGAATCCCAGAAGCGGGATTGGCACTTATTTTTGCTGTTGACAGACCTTTGGATATGTGTCGCACTGCCGTTAACGTTACTGGCGATGCTTCTGTATCGATATTGGTCGCCAAATGGCTAGGTAAACTAGGTAAGCCAAAAGCCAAAAATTGGGATGATTATTACCCTAAGAAATAAACCGATTTTTATGTGTTTGGGCTAAGGTGCATTGCGTACTTCCAAAAACGCGTTTTCTGTTTTTTGCAACTATAGAGTACATCGCTTTTTGAATAAAATTTGGCGTAATCCAAAAAAAAACCAACATCCATTTAAATTTAGGCAGCTCATGAATTATAAATCGTACTGCGTGTTGGTGTGTTATTGTTTTTCCAGAAACAAAAACCACAACAGTTTCTAATGGAAGGTTAAAGTCTTTTGCGAAATCTGAGGACAATGATGCAAATTGAAAGTGTTGTCGCGTATCATATTTAAGAACAAACCGAACAAAAGAGCTGCACATCAGGCATTCACTATCATAAAAAATAACGACATCATTCACTTTTTCTTTCGTTCTACTAGTTCAAGTACTTCAACGTTTACTTGTGTGGTGAAAACGCCATAATTAACAATGGCTTTATTCTTCTCCAATGTATCAACAGTACCCACCGCTTTTCCGTCATACATTCGGACCTTATCGCCTATGTGAAATGTGATTTTTGGACGTGGTTTTACTTTAGGTTTTGGGTCAGGATTTTTCTTTTTCTCCTCTCGTACTACTTCAACTTTTTTTGAAACCTCTTGCTTAAGCGCCTTTTTTTGTTGTTGTTCTTTTTTGTGTTCCGCTACGGACTTGCGTTTGCGCTTGGCATTTTCTTCTTCAACAACACGGAGTAAATCTGCAATTAATGGCCGTTTTTTATTATTGATAAAATAACGTTCTGCCGCATCATTTACTTTGTTGCCTAAAGCAATCATGCGTTGCTCTTGATCGTAGAGTTCTTGATAACGCTCAAGCTTCAATTTTACTTTGGCATTAAGCGATTCTAACTTTTCATTTTCCTTTTTGTTTTTGATAGATGCCTCTTGCAATTCTTTTGAGGTTTTACTCATGGAGGCGCGTTCTTTTTGCAGTTTGGCAATACTGGCATCAAAGCGCACTTTACCACGCTCAATCTTCTTTTTTGCTCTGTTTATTAGGCTATACGGAATACCATTTTTTTCAGCCACCTCAAAGGTGAATGAACTTCCTGCTTCACCAGAAACCAAATGAAACGTAGGTTGCAAACTCTTACCATCAAACTGCATATTGGCATTGGTCATGTGTGGCAACTCGTTGGCAAGAAGTTTTAGGTTGGAGTAGTGTGTAGTTATGGCTCCAAAAGACTTACGTTCATAAAAAACTTCCAAAAATATTTCTGCCAAAGCACCTCCCAATTCAGGGTCAGATCCGGTTCCAAATTCGTCAATTAAAAACAAGGTTTTATCATCGCATTTTTTTAAAAAACGCTGCATGTTCTTTAAGCGATAACTGTACGTACTCAATTCATTTTCAATGGATTGATTGTCTCCAATGTCCGTTAAAATACGCTCAAAAACACCTATGTGACTTTGTTCGTGAACAGGAATCAAAAAACCGCTTTGTAACATCAATTGCAAAAGTCCAATCGTTTTTAGGGTGATACTTTTCCCTCCTGCATTAGGTCCTGAAATAACCATGATGCGGTTTTCAGGGTGTAGGTGTACATCTTGTGGAAAGGTCTTATTCTTTTTTCTTTTGTTGCTTAAATAGAGTAGGGGATGGTATGCGTTTTTTAAATCAATTTCTTGGGTTTTGCAAAGTATGGGTAAAGCAGCATTCATCTCCTTAGCGTAGTGTGCTTTTGCAGCATGCGTGTCTATCAAGGTTAAAAAACTAGAAAAGGTTTTAAAATCTCCTTCAAACGGACGCATATAATCAGTCAATGCCCGTAAAATCGCATCAATTTCTTCTTTCTCGTCATACAATAGATTCTGTAGCTCTTGTGTGTATTGTAAGGTTGTTTCGGGTTCGATATATACAATACTTCCCGTTTTACTACTGCCGTGAATTACTCCTTTGACCTTACGGCGATACATGGCTTTTACTGCCAACACACGTCTGCTACCAATAACCGTTTCTCTTATTTCATCTAAAAAACCAGACCCGTGATAGGTGCTTAATGCACTACCAAAACTTTGACTGATTTTTGAGCGTACGCCATTCATCTGCCTACGAATACTGAAGAGCTTATCAGATGCACGGTCTTTAAGTTCGCCGAACTTATCAACGATCCGATGAATTTCTGCAGGAATTTCTTTTACAGGTAATTGCCCATTAGAGGCTTCATAAAGTCCGGGATATCGGTCTTTGTTCTTTTTAAGAAATACAAGAAGCGTATTTGCTGTTTCAGACAGTAACAATAAACGTCTAAACCCATCGATTTCTATTTTGCTATTTTCTACGGATAGTAATGAAACTTCTTGTGTTACATCTTCAAAACCGTGATTTGGAATGGGTTTTTCTTCAGTAAAAGAAGTTAAATATTCATTTGTACGATGTAAAGTGCCTTCTACTGCACGAAAACTTGTGTAGGGCGAGGTTTCCAACATCTGCACTTTTCCCGATTCGGTAGCACAGCGTGCGGCAGCCTGTTCTAGGACTACTCCAAACTCCAAATCATCAAGCGTTTTCTGCGCAATTATTTTCATGTCAATTTTTTCTACCTTGAGGCTTAGCAAAAATAGCTTTTTTCATGCAGGTTAGATTAGAAAAATCTTGGCAAAATCAATTGGCCTCACAGTTTGAGGCACCTTATTTTAAGGAGCTTACCCATTTTGTGCGTCAAGAATATGAACAATTTACCTGTTTTCCACCAACAAAAGATATATTTAATGCATTGGATGCTACGCCTTTTGATTGTACTCGTGTGGTTATTTTAGGACAAGATCCGTATCACGGAGCTGGACAAGCGCATGGGCTTTCGTTCTCTGTTCCAGATGGGGTGTCACACCCACCATCACTTATAAATATTTTAAAAGAATTAAAAAATGATATCGGAAAACCTTACCCAGAAAGCGGATCGCTTATTCATTGGGCTAAGCAAGGCGTATTACTTTTAAACGCAATACTTAGCGTTCGTGCTGGTCAGGCTGGCAGCCATCAGAAAAAAGGATGGGAACCATTTACAGATGCGATTATCACATCGCTTTCAGAAAACAAAACAGGAATTGTGTTTATGCTTTGGGGGAATTATGCTAAGAAAAAGGGGAAACACATAGACCGATCAAAGCATTTGGTTTTGGAAGCTGGGCATCCATCGCCTTTAAGTGCAAACCGTGGATTGTGGTTTGGGAATGCCCATTTTAGTCAAGCAAATGCGTATTTACGTCAAAAGAAAAGTCCTTCAATAAATTGGTAACTTATTTTTTTACAAAGCTTATAGTGCAAAATGAAGATTTCACTTCAGTTCCATTCCCAAGTGGAGGTTGAGTTGTTCTTGAAATAGTTACTTTAGGATTTGTATCGCTGTTGGACGAGGTAAATGTTGTTCCATTGTCCGTGCCTGCGTCAAACACATGCCCCACAACTGTTTTATTGGCTACAAACGCATTATCTTCTTGCAGTAAATTAACATCCACACAGACAACGTACCAATCTGGGCTAGGGGCAATCATGGTTACTAAAGAGACAGACGGAAATAGTGTAGAAACTTGTAAATCAATTGTTATTTTCCCCACTCCGCTAGCTAATCCACTCCCAGTGTACACTTTTAATCCTTTTGCATTACTAACTTCTGCATTTAATTCCTCAACTATCAATTTTGTTCCCCCCGTCTCTGCCATTTGCTCAATTCCAGCTGTAGCAATTTTTCCACTGTCAAAAAAAGCATTGTCTTTTTGATGCACCCAACCCACTAGGGGTGAAAAATGTGCGCCAGACGGATAATCTGTTGGGAAATCGTTTTTATTCCAGTCAAAGGAAAAGGTAACCGTATAGTTTGCTGTTTTATTTTCAAAAATCGATTTAACAATATCATCCAATTTTTTTTCATCACCACAGGAAATAAAAAGGATCGATAAAAAATATAATAAATAAAAGGTATGTGAAATTTTCATAAAATTGGGGCTTAATTGATTTGTAAACTGTCGATAAGAAAGTAAATATACTATTTATCTTGAAGAAGTAATACACTTGCCAAACCGCCTGCCCCTGCAATAGCAGCCAAGCCTGTTTGTTTGTTATTTTTAAGTGAGTGAAACAAGTGCACTGCCAATACCGCACCCGAAGCGCCTATAGGGTGTCCATAAGCAATGGCTCCTCCATAAGGGTTAATTTTGTTCTTTGGCGCACCGCTGAGTTTTGCACATAAGATTGCCTGAACGGCATAGGCTTCCATAAGTGCTATTTGGTTGATATCATGCCAATTCAGCATATTTTGTGCAAGAATTTGTTTCATTGCTTTTGCTGGTAGTATGGGAAATACTTTTGGATCACCTCCGACGGTGAAACCATCAATAATTTCAACGCAATACGCAGGATTCATTTTTTTCACCATTTCTTCAGAAGCCACAGCTACAAAGGCAGCACCATCGGCTTTTGGTGCCGTATTGCAAGGATGTGTATGTCCATAGGTTGCTTGTGCTTTTTGATAGACTTCTTTACTAATCTCTCTTGTATAAGGGTCAATTGGATCATTTCCCGATAGGGACACGATTTCAGCAGTTGAAACGGCTTTGTTGGCTAGGGCTTTTTTATGACTGTTTTGTACCCATTCAATCTCCTCTTCATCAGATATCTTATGTGTTTCCTTCAATGCTTTTATTGTATCCCCTAAGGGAATTGTTGCATCATCAGTAGGGTAGAAAGAGGGTCTTTCCAAAGGGGTGGGTTTTTTGTTCCATTGTATGGGGTAGTGTCGTTCTGGTCTAAGGGAAAAAGATTCTACTCCACCCGCCAAAATGAGATGTGCCTGACCGAGTTGAATTTGTTTAAACGCTTGAATAATCGCATACAAGCCACCAACGCATTGACGATCTATGGAATTACCTAATAGTGCTGTTGAAAACCCTGCCTTAAGAGCACATAGTCTTGCTATATTTCCACCACCGCCTATGGCATTAGAAACAATGACATCATCAACTTCTGAGGGGTCAACATCTAGCTGTTTTAAAATATCAGTAAGCACAGTTGCAGCCATATCTTCTATATGGATGTCACGCAAAAAACCACCTACAGGGGAAATTGTTGTTCTAGAACCAGCAATCAAAAAAACTTTTTTGGAGATTACAGCCATTTTGTTAAGGTTTTAATATCTGCTTTTCCGTTTGCAAGCATCGGCCATATATCACAAAAGATCCATTTTTTTGGAACACCCTGTGGACCCAAAGTATCGTGCGCCTTCTTTTTTAGGGTTTGCCATACTTCAGCAGATCTTTTTTCATTTGTCAACAAGACGATTATATTTTCTTTTATTTCGTTGGGTTTAGACAGTAAAACGAGTGTTTCGGTTTCTAAGAGTTCTTTGTACCAGGATTCTAGTGCATCAAGATCAATAACATGACCACTTACGGAAATATGACGATCTGGTCTTCCGCTAAAAAACAATCGATTTTTATATCCAATATACCCTTTATCTTTTGTTGAGATAAAACCATTTAATTCATTTGTTTTCAATGACTTTTGAAGATATGATGAGAATACATCTTTGCTTTTTATACAAATGGTCCCAATGGTGTGATTAGGTACTTTTTGGTTGTACTCATCCAGTATTACGACTTCTACATTTTTACAAATTTCCCCTACACTTTTGTTGTTTTCATTTGGGTGTTTAAGAGTTATAAAACTGGTTTCAGAAGCACCATAAAAACTATAAATTTTTGCATTGGGGAATACGTATTGCACTTTGTTGCGCTGTTGGTTAGAGAATTTTGCGCCTCCCACAAAAAGATAACGAACAGCATGTATCGCTTTCATCTGGTTTTTGGCAAATGCCTTTACAAAAAACATACAATGTAAAGGAGTAGCCCAGAGCATATAGTTTTGATTTGATGCAAGTTTTGTAAAGTGTCTAATTTCATGATTGGGAAATACTTGGGGTTGTTGTCCGCGTTGTAAAGATTCCATAGCACCAAATAGCGAAAGTGAGTAGGGGAGCGCTCCCATTACCAACCCCTTTACATCTGGAAAATCAGTAATTTGATTCGCTATAAGTGCAAAGCTGTTTTTCCAACTTTCAAAAGATCGGATAATGCCTTTCTGTTGGTTTTTAGTTCCACTAGAAAAACACAAAATGGAAGGTTTTGATACTTCGTGTTTGACTGTATAAACTCCGTTAACAGTAGTTTTATTTATGTTTAAGCCTAATGATTTTATAATGGAAGAAGAGATGGCTCCGACGCTTATTCCAGATTGAATAAGCGGCGTGGCGTACTTAAGAAAAAGAGGATGTTGGGTTTCGTCAAAAAGTAGAAATGTATTTTTGGGGTCTGAAACAATATGTTTAAGGGTTGACATCATAGGCTAAAATTAACCGCCAACTCGTTTCACATGGTGCCCATCGTTACGAAGCACCTCCATGACTTTCTCGCGCACATTTCCTTGGATAATGATTTCGTTGTCTTTTACTGAACCACCAACACTACAATGTTGCTTGATTTTTTTTGCTAAGGCTTTTAACTGTGTCTCATCACCCTGAAATCCTTTGATTACGGTTACTGTTTTTCCTCCACGCCCTTTGGTGCTAAAGTGGGCTTCTAGGTTTTGTTTTGCTAATTCTTTAGTGGCTTCTGGCGTTGGAACATAGGTTCCTTCGGCTTCTGGAAAAAGCTTTTTTAAATCTGATAAGTCGCTTAGTTTGGCCATTATTTTTTTAGTAATCCAAGGTCTATAAGGCGTTCACGAAGAAAATCACCAGCTGTGATATCATCAAATTGTTTGAGGTTTTCTTCTGATACACAATGCGGTAATACATTTAAGGGCATAGTTGCCACTGGGTGCATAAAGAAGGGGATAGAGTAGCGTGAGATTCCCCATAATTCTTTTGGTGGGTTTACGACACGGTGAATGGTCGATTTTAGTGTATTGTTGGTATGGCGAGACAGCATATCGCCTACATTTACCATCAATTCGTTTTCGCCAGCAATGGCGTCAATCCATTCGTTGTTTTTATTCAATACTTGCAATCCTTTTCCATGTGCGCCCATAAGGAGGGTTATGAGGTTTATATCGCCATGCGCAGCAGCGCGCTCTGCATTTTTTGGAGCTGTTTGGATAGGTGGATAATGAATAGGACGGAGGATGCTGTTCCCCGTAGCGACAAAATCATCAAAATAATGTGTATCCATATTCAAATACAGGGCAATGGCTTGCAAGAGGGCAATACCCGTTTTTTCCAAGGCCTTAAAAACGGCTTCGCCAACTTCGTTAAAAGCAGGAATTTCTTCAACAATAACATTGGGTGGATAGTGTGCTTTGAGAGCTTCAGCTACTTGCGCATATTGACCAAAATGCCAAAATTCTTTTAAGTCACCTTCCTTTTTGCCTTTGGCGTGTTCTTTTCCAAAGGAAGTATAACCACGCTGACCACCACCACCTTCAATTTCATATTTCTTTTTTATAGATTCGGGTAAATCAAAAAAGGCTTTAATTTGATCATACAATTCACGTATTAGTTCTTTAGACAAGAAATGTCCAGAGATAGTCACAAAGCCAATTTCTTCATAGGCGCGACCTAGATCGGACACAAATTGATTGCGTTGTATTTGGGTTCCAGAAGTGAATTTTTGAAGGTCTAATGATGGAATTTTATTCATTCCTGCAAGATAAGAATTCAATCTAAAATATTTGATAATGGGGTGTAGGGAAGTTGAAAAGCCTGCGCGACCTCTTTGTTGGTAATATGTCCTTTATAAGTGTTTATCCCCTTTTTAAACATATCATCTAAATTGTTTATGGAAGTGGATAGTAATTCCATCAGAAATGGAAATGTTGCTCTGGAGAGTGCTTTAGTTGATGTATAAGGAACGGCGCCGGGCATATTGGCAACCGCATAATGCAAGATATTATCAACCGTATAGGTTGGATTTTCGTGAGTTGTTGGGCGGGTAGTTTCAAAACAACCGCCTTGATCTACGGCAACATCAACCAGTACTGTTTGTGGACGCATAAGTGAAAGCATTTTTTTGGATATGAGTTTTGGTGCTTTTGCGCCTTTAACCAAAACGGCACCAATTACTGCATCCATTTTAGGGAGATAACTCTCGATATTTTCTTTGTTTGCAAGCACAGGCGAAATTTTCCCATTAAAATGAGAAACCAATTCATCAAGACGTTTTATATTAATATCAAATACAAACACATCTGCTCTCATACCAACCAATACATCTGTGGCATTGGTTCCTACCACACCGCCACCTAAAACCATGATTTTTGCAGGCTGAACACCTGTAACACCCCCCACAAGAATCCCACTACCACCTTGTGGTTTTTCTAAGTATTTGGCAGCCTGCTGACCTGCTAAACGTCCCGCAACCTCAGACATGGGAGTAAGAAGCGGTAGGTTTTCCGCCATATTTTCAACCGTTTCGTATGCAATGCAAGTTGCACCGCTTTGTTGCATGGCGCGTGTTAGCGTTTCCGATGAAGCGAAATGAAAAAAGGTGAAAATGGTGTGTTTTGCCTCAATAAAAGGATATTCTTCTGGCAAAGGTTCTTTTACTTTAACAATTAGGTCTGCACGATCATATACTTCTTTGATTGTTTCTACAAGAATAGCACCCGCATCTTTGTACGCTACATCATTAAAACCAGAACCAATTCCTGCATCTTGTTGCACAATAATTTTATGAGACGCACTTAGAATAGCAACATGATCAGGAGTTAAACTAACGCGATATTCATTGTTTTTTATTTCTTTTGGAATTCCTATCGTCATAGGAGTAGTATTTAAATGACATAAACGAAGTTAGTTATTTTAATGAAAACAAATAATTTAACATAACATAAATTATCATTCTTAAATAAATGTTAAAAAATATATGAATAACTAAGAAAATACAGGTATTATTTCCTTTTAAACCTTTCTATTTTTATATAAATATCTAAACAATGAATGACAGGCATAATGACCTACTTCGCATTCGCCCCGAAATAAAAAAACATCAAACGTTCGACAATATGTCGGATGAAGAGCGTTTTCAAAACGCTACCATGCGTCCCATTCTCAAATTACAAAACCCTTTGCTTATGGCGGCTTTCATCAATTATGCCAACAAACACAAAGGCGTGTTTTACGAGCTTTCCATAGAAAAACGCATGCAGTATATTGAAACGGCTGTTTGCAAAGACCAGAAATTTCGAAATTCGCTTAAAGGTATGCTGATTGGACAATTTACTCTTGAAGAATATGAAATATACATTGCCAATTCATCCAAACTCAACAAGCGTATGATGAATTTAGTCATTGCCAGACTTCAATATCAAATCCAACTTTTGAGGCCTCAAAACAGGACAATATCGGCATAGGTTAATATTTGAATAATTACTATCTTTTTTATTGTTTTATTCTTTTTTTGTAGATAAAATATATAATTTAGTGTCAAATTATCAAAATATGAACAAATCCATTATTTATTCGACCATTACAGGAACCATCGTATATTTTTTACTCGGATGGTTGTTTTACGGTATTCTTTTTGCCGATTTATACCCTGAACCCGATTCGATGCTCTATATTCTCTTAGGGTCATTATTATACGTCCTTATTTTTTCAATTATATATGCGCGTTGGGCACATATACGCACGTTAAAAACCGGAGCCAAAGCAGGTTTTATTCTCGGTTTATTATACAGCTTAAGTATGAGTTTTTATATGGCTGCTTCAGGAACATTAGATATAGAACGCCTAATAACCGAGGCGCTTATTAATGCTGTTTCTGCCGCCATTATGGGTGGCGTTGTTGGGCTTACCATTGGAAAGACCAAATAATACTTGACACAATGAAAATGCCCAAGAAATTGGGCATTTTTTACCTTTTGTTTTGCGTAGCTTTTCGAATCATGAACTTCTTTAGCCAAACATCAAAACATAAAAAATCATCGCCAAAACGCGCCTATATGCCTTGGAAGGAAATTGATGATGCCATCTTATTGCGTATGCACAAATGTAAAATAGCCAAAACTCGAATTGCGTGTTTTTTTGAGCGCTCCGTAGGTGCTATCAATTCACGTATAAAATAACTAACAGAAGAAATGTAATACTCCTGCTTGTGGAACTATTTTTTGTAATTGCTATTTTTTATATTGTGTATTTGGCGTTAAAAGAAAAATACGAAATTAAATCCTATGCTCTTCCCGGTTGTATGGGATTACTTGAGATGGTGTTTTGGCTCATTTTGCCTATTGTTATATTGATTGTCATCATAGCCCTGATTGCAGGCTAAAAAGTTTTTGATCTATGACTGTTTTTTTTATGTGATATTTTCTAATTATCCCCAAACAAATCTGTAATACCACTTAATCTTTAACTAACACAACACATGGCACAAAATAAGACGCTTCAATTAGATCAGGTGAGTTTAGAAAAACTTTTAGTAACGATTCGTAGGAAAAAGGTGCTGTTGGATCATCATGTGGCAGAATTGTACGGAGTGCCTACACGTGAGGTAAATCGTGCGGTAAAAAACAATCCAGAAAAGTTTCTTAAGGGTTATGTTATGGACTTGAATGACAATGAGTTACGACGTTTGCGGTGGAAAAATTCCACCGCAAATGCCGCCAAAAGAAGAACGCCGCCCAAGGCATTTACTGAAAAAGGCCTGTATATGTTAGCAACCATTCTTAAATCCAAACAAGCCACCAAAGCGACATTACAAATTGTGGAAACCTTTGCCAAGGTGCGTGAATTTGGCAAAGTGGCTAAGTCCCTAGCAGTTGAAAAAGACAAAACCAAACAGCAAAGTCTAATTACCAAAAGTGGAAAGCTTATTGGTGATATCTTAAATAACGAATTCGCTAAAGACAGCACGAGTGAAACCACCATAGAACTCAATTTGGCCATGATTAAAATTAAACACACCATTAAAAAAGATTCCAAAAAATAAAAAATGTTTATTTAACTACCTTAAATACTTACTTATGGGCATACTTTTTTTTATAGCTATCATCGTTGTCGTTTATTTTGTTGTTGTCAAAACGCTAAACTTTATAATTGATTATATTTTTAGAGATCTAGACGATTAAACCAAACGTTCCCCCGCTGTTGACGCGAGTCTGTGTCTCTTTTAAAACAAGTATTTAACAAATGCTTACCAAAGATTGATGTACTAATTTGCATTTTCTTTCTCTGTATTTTTTAAAAACTGTAATTAAATATTAATATGATTTTACTCGAACTATTTATACTTATTGTTTTTTATATAATTGTGGATGCTGTTTATAGATAGGTTGTGATTCGCTTTCACAAGAGGCGCAGCCGACTGATGAACTCCTATTTATCAAATAAAAAACAAGTGAATAAATTGTAACTTAGTTCAACTAGGCACCGCCGTCGGTCTCACACATCTTGGTTGTGATTCGCTTTCACAAGAGGCGCAGCCGACTGATGAACTCCTATTTATCAAATAAAAAACAAGTGAATAAATTGTAACTTAGTTCAACTTTGAATTTGGTCACTGGGTTGACCTATCTGTTGTGATTCGCTTTCAAATTGTAACTTAGTTCAACTTTGCACTGGTTGCATAATGCCTCCAGATAGTTGTGATTCGCTTTCAAATTGTAACTTAGTTCAACAATATAATCAATCGTATTATCACTTACCTTGGTTGTGATTCGCTTTCAAATTGTAACTTAGTTCAACATAACACTCATTTAATGAATGTAATAGACAGTTGTGATTCGCTTTCAAATTGTAACTTAGTTCAACTTATTACCATACAAGTGAACTCTACCACGGGTTGTGATTCGCTTTCAAATTGTAACTTAGTTCAACATTTCAGTTAAAGACCACCTTGATTCGCCGGTTGTGATTCGCTTTCAAATTGTAACTTAGTTCAACTGCGGCAACAACGAGTAAACACCCCTTTGTGTTGTGATTCGCTTTCAAATTGTAACTTAGTTCAACGCCAACTGTTGCTCTCGCAACTCCATGGCTGTTGTGATTCGCTTTCAAATTGTAACTTAGTTCAACGTTTCATGCCTCTATATTTTGATTTACTGTGTTGTGATTCGCTTTCAAATTGTAACTTAGTTCAACAGGGCTGATATTTCATCTGCCGACAAATATGTTGTGATTCGCTTTCAAATTGTAACTTAGTTCAACAGAGAGAAACGTAGAGATAAACGCCCCTATGTTGTGATTCGCTTTCAAATTGTAACTTAGTTCAACTCGCTCTTGTGTAAATACACGTCTAAGACTGTTGTGATTCGCTTTCAAATTGTAACTTAGTTCAACTTTTTACTATTGGTGGAATGAGAAAGGCACGTTGTGATTCGCTTTCAAATTGTAACTTAGTTCAACTAAAGACAGGGCAGGCGTTCGCTTGGTGATGTTGTGATTCGCTTTCAAATTGTAACTTAGTTCAACTCTGTAATACTTTTGTCATACGCAGTCAGAGTTGTGATTCGCTTTCAAATTGTAACTTAGTTCAACTAGAGAAAACGACATAAACTAATTGCACCAGTTGTGATTCGCTTTCAAATTGTAACTTAGTTCAACAGCACCTGTTTAGGGTGCTGTTTTTGTTTGTATTAACGCTAAATTAAACCCTTAAAAAAGTTCCAATTGCTGGGAAATTTCGGGCAATGCTTCTTTTTTTTGTGATAAAAACAGCTCCATCATCCCAAATTGTTTGTCTGTTATATGTAAAATTGCCACATGCCCTTTAGGGGGTAAAAAACTTTTTACACGCTTAACATGTACTTCCATATTTTCTCTACTAGGACAATGCCGTAAAAAGATGCTATACTGAAAACGATTAAAACCATCTTTTTCTAATCGATCTACAAACTGCCGATAATTACGTGTGTCCCGTTTGGTTTCGGTAGGTAAATCAAAAAATATCAGTATCCACATGATTCGGTATTGGCTTAAACGCTCAAACAAACGAAGGGATCTTTAAGGATTTTCTTGTGCCTGCATAACATTGTTGCAAACTTGCCGTGGTCTGTTGCACCGCTACCATCAGCGGACTACGCTGTTGATTGACAATCACATCAAGTGTTGGGATTTTTAACAAGGTTTGCTTGCTTTCAGAAGTCAACTCCCCTACTCCTTCTTTCACTAAAGTTAAGACAAGTGTGTCCACAAATGGCCGATAAGGCTCCATGATGTCATCGGCAAGGCAATAGGCGTTGTATTTGTTGTGGTGGTGAATCCCCAAAGTGGGTAAAAGCCCCGACCCTACTAACGCACGCGCCACTACCCCACGCAATATGGTATAGCCATAATTCAACAGTCCATTAGGTGCTGCTCCAAAACGTTCGCGAACAAAGGGAATATTACCAAATATATTTTTCCAAAAATAGCTTGCGGCTCTGGCTTCTATATTTGCTGGGTCACCATTTTTTACTTGCTTGACCCAGCGTTGCATGTTCAACACTGGTACTCCCTGTTGTGCTAACACATAGGCTTGATTGGTAATCTTGGCTTGAATGACTTTTTTCCAAAGCCTGTCTTTTCTAGCTTGAGTTACCGCTATTTGATTTGCAAAATGCTCCTGTTGTAAACTATGCCCGTTTAAATTTAAAAACATCCCTAACGGCAAATGTTGAGCATCGCAGCTAATAACAGCTACATTATTGGCTAACAATTTATTTAACAAGGCAGACGTAAACGTTAAACGATAATGATCTAAAAGTACTACACCAATATCTTCAATAGGAACAGATTTTGAATCCTCTGAATTTGGATAATGTACAATTAAACGTTGCTTTTGTGTACTGAGGTAACATTCATTGCCAAAATACAAAGTACGTTTCATTAGTACTCGCCTACTTTTACAATTTGACCGAGATGATTTATCCTAACTTTAATAATATTATCTAAGTAAGTTAAGCTCTTGATTTTTTTATAGGCTCTATCTTTTAACTCCTTTGATTCCTGAACTGTGGTTTCAAGATGATGACGAAAAACATATTCTCGAGAAACACTGTTGCCATAGGAAACTCGAGAAAGTTTTTGCAATCTAAACAGATTTTGACTAATTCTTGCGTAATTTGTAGTGTCCTCTAAATCTATTTCGGCAGGATTAAAATCTGCTTCTAAATTAGGAAACACAAACATTTCGTTTTGCTTCATCGTAAATAAAAATTGCCATCCTTTATCTTTGTTAAAGGATTTATCAATGACAGGAAAACCGTCATTTCTTCGTACTACAGCTTCAAAAAAGGAGACTACTTGGTCTTGCAATTTCCCCTCACCATCTCTATAGATAGCCACATGGTGATTGTTTCCTGTACTAACAAAATCAACTGGGATTTTCTGGCCACTTTTATCAAGTATTTCATTTCCAAGATGATCTTTTTTATAGTGCAAGCATTCAGCATTACTTATACCTGTAATCACAACTCTTTTAAGTGGAATCCCCAACTCATGTGGCTTCGGTTTATTTTTGTTTTTCCACTCTTTTTTTGCTATTGGTTGAACCAACCAAATTGGATTTTCTTCCAAATTTAAAAAAGCTTTCTTTTTGTCTCCGCCAAACTCATCCAATCGAGATTGTAAAACAGCTTGAGCCGCCTTATCAACTACTTTTTCAATCTTTAAGTCAGGACTTATCTCTTTTCGAATAGTATAAAATGATTCCAGTTCAACTATTTTAACTCTTCCCGGCACTTGTTCAGTGTGTGCTTCATCAACCCATATGGGGGCTTTGGAAGGTGCGTTTTTTCCTGTAAATGCCTTTTTGGGACTGTTTTCAAATTCAATTAGCCTTGCAAGTAGTGCTTCCCTGTATTTTTTACTGGCTACTTTTTGAATTTTATCTATATCAAATTTACTTCCAACTTTTTCCTCTTTTGTTACATAACGTTTCTTTTTTCCATAAATCGTTTCTTTATGTAATTGCCCTCTAGGAGTTAGAATGTCTTGAGTATGTGCTTTTCCAAGCTTTTTAGTTTTGTTTTTATTACGCGTGGTTACTTTATTTTTAGCTTTAAATGAAACCAGCGTACTTTCCAAATGCCTCTTGACTTCAGCTCTAAATTCATCTAAAGGCATAGGTGGTTTCACAATACGTTTTCCATTATTACCTATTGTAGTTTCCTTATCCTCGATGCCTTTAATTTTATAATGCTCTTTGTGCTGTTCATTATGTCTGGCACTCAAATAGTTAAAGTATTGCACATGATTGGAGCTGGTAAATGCTACCGTAATGGCATCCATAATATGATGGCGATGGTCGTTACGTTTGGTCCAATCCTTTATTTTGCGGACTACCTTTCCATCTTTGGTTTTCTCATATTCTACTAACCCTAGCTTTTCATATTTACCCCAATTCAGTTCTTGCATCACATTAACGAGCTGCCAGTCTTGCCTTAATTTACTGGTCACACCTCCCGAAGTTGAATTAACATGTCTGCATACTCGTGTTAAAAGTTCCAAAGCCTTTTTAGCGATATATTGACTATTACGCATATCTCTGTCAATAAAACCATCGGGGATTTCACTTTCTGTCATTTTCAATTTGAGATACTTAGTTTTGCTAATGAGTTTGTCCTTATAGAGCTTTTCAATTCTAGCTAAATACGCTTCCTTTTTGTCCTCTCCAAAGTATTCAGCAACGGCGTCTATCCCTGTTTTATTTCCCTTTTTTTCATTAAAACTCCTTGTAGAAATGGTTTTATTGGAAAAAGAATCATCAAACAATCGAGCCTTTGGAATAATATGCTCTACATCAAATTCTTTTGAAAATAATTTCTCGAGAGGAACGTAAGCGTTGGTGTAAAGTGTTTTATGACCGTTATCCTTTAATTCTTCCCAAAGCTTATACTTGATAACGTCTTTTCGAGTTACACGAACTCCACTACTAAAAGGATAGATTGTTTTAAGTGTATTTCGGATTTTATCATGCTTTGCTGTGGCTTGATTAATTGAGGTTGTCATTTCAGCTCGTTCTTTAGCACTTTTTTTCAGTTCACGAGACAATTCAATACGAATTTCATTGGGTTTATCATGTTGCACAATAATAGCATTAACAACATTAACGAGTTGATTTAGAATTTTTTCTACCACTGGATTACGCAAGCTATTTTTCGGAAGCAACTCTAGTTTATCATCAGGAGTACGTTTCTCATTTTCTTCCTTAGTTAGATAGTTAGAATGTTTATATCCAACTAATGCTGACGATTCCGTATAGTCGTGGCCTTCTTTTAAATGTGGTAAGAGCTTAAGCATAGCTTTGGTACTAAGACTGCCATAATCGTCTTTAAATACCACTTTTGCCAACAGCTTTGCATTCTCCTCTTTAAAACCAAAGCGTTCTTTCAATTTTTTAATTAACTTTTCATCCCCAGTTTTAGAATCATCACTTTCATAGGAATACAACAAATGCCAAAATTGGTAAGCAGGCTGATTTGTAAATTCATGCCCCTCTAAATCAGTATTGAAATCTAAAATCTGCGTGTTGACACCTAATTCTGTAAAAACTTTTTTAATGCCTTTTTTGGTTTCAGTGCTATTTAATTTGCTCCAATCTATATCATGCCCCGAATGCAGTGCGATTTCCTTAAACTGATCGTAAAGTGCTTTGTTTGTTACATTTCCATCTAATCCGTTCTTGAAATTTATCTCCCATCCGTCTTTTGACTTTAAATCAGTAAATTTTAAAACGCCACTATGGCTTAATTTATCTGAAATATTTAACTCTTGGAATAAATTTTGTTTTAACTCCAAAGTAGGTAAACTCTCTTCTTTGGTCAACACATTTTTAAACTCCAAATCGTTTAGTTTTTGCCAAATCTTAAACTCTTGAAACAAAGGAGAAGATTTTGGACATACTTTTGGACCAATTATTTTACGCTTGGTTTTCCCATCTTTTGTGATTTCCACCTCTTTTCCTTCCAATTCGCATACACTTATTAACCCTTTTTGTGATTTCAATCGGCGTTGATAAAAAATGATGATATCCCGAATATGTGTTTTTAACTCAGGGGTCAAGACTGCGTGATGTTTGGTTTGAGTTTCCCAAATCTGTTCAAACTCATCTAAATAATCTTGGCGGTAAAATACCTGCGATTTAAGTCTATTGTGGAAATTGTTCTTAATTTGATTGTTTAGGTATTGCCCAACCGTTTGCTTATTAAAATACAGTGCTTTACTTCTGTCGCTAATTTCAGAAAGCAGTCCACTTGAGTTGCTTATCTGTCCGTTTATTTCTTGAAAAACAATAACAACTTGCTCTAAATCTAATTGCTCAGAAAGCCCTTTTACTCGCCATTGATAATTTTCTAATCGTAATTCTTTTCCTTTTACAGTTCGTTTTAAACCAACTAAGCCAAATGGTTCTTCACAAATTTTATAGGTAGCGTTTTTATTAGCACCGTCAAGTTTTTGTTTTAATTCTGAAGTAAATATACTTGGATAATACTCGCTTTGTTTTTTCCATATACAATTAAACTCATTTTGTAAATCTGAACGGTAAAAGTCAGGAGATCCTTTTTTATCATTTTGTAAACGCTTTAGCATTAACTCCCCTGGAGTCAGGTTTTCATTGTAAAGCTTTTTGGCAAGCTCCATACCATCAACGGCTTGTCCATCACCCTCATCTTTGGTTTTGCGGTTACTTTTATAGCCTCGCTTTTTGTTAATAGCAAAAAATACTCTTGCTAGTTCCTCTAATTCAACACGCTCTGTAGCAGCCTTGGCTCTAAGCTCCCATATAACGTGAGGGTTTTTCCCCTTGCCCGCTTCATTTGTCAATTTGGTGCTTCCTGAAATAATATGATGCTTTTGCAGTATATCAAACAAGGCTTTTCTACGCAATTTATAACGTTGTAAAGTCCTTCTCGCCCCTCTTTTAGAAGCCCTAGAAGCATTTATCGTAGTTGATTTTCCCTTTTGAAAATCAGTTTCTTCATCAGTAGTTAGTGGAATAATGCGTACCCCCACTTTTTCTATCGATGATTTCTCATCTTTTGATTCATTCACTAATGCCCAACCAATTGAAGTTGTGCCAAGGTCAAGTCCAAGTATTTTTCTCATTGTATATTTTTTATATATTTTAGTTCAATTTGAAGCGAATCACAATAAGGATTATTCCGTTGTGAAAACATCAAGCTGCCTCGTCTTACAATACGGGGCTTTTTTATTCCTCCTTTTTCTTTACCCTTAAACAAATCTCAACCCGCTCATACATTTGGTTTTGGGTGTACAGGCTTTGAATACGCGCTTCGTAGGCATCATGTCCAGCTTGTAAAATTTGTGAAACAGCTTTGTTTTGACTTCTAGGCAAGTAGCCCAACTTTTTTCCATCAAAAGCAACAACAACAGCATGCTTGTCGTAACGGTTATCAGGCTCAGGAGTGAGTTCAAGGGTTTGTCCTATCTCGAGTTTTTTCCAAACTTCGAGGACTTCATAATATTGCAAACCAGCAATATAACAATGCAGATAATAGGTGGAAGAAGTATCCATAAGTAATTTAAATTAAGTTCCGATAATGGGTGTCGTTTGACACGGGGCATTAAAATTTGGGCGCACAATAATGGATATAATCCTATTTGCTTTAACTAAAATAAGAAAAAATATTAAACCAAACTTTCCCCATCCGCATTGGTGGTCAGTACGGCGCTCATATAGTCCACAAAGGGGCGGACGGCTTGTAGGGCTGTGTCTAAGCGGTCTAAAAAGTCTTCGGCGGCAACATCTTTCTCTGTGTAGTGTACCATAAAGATATGCTGCTTATGGCGGAGTAAATCAATATTTGGGTGGTCTTTGGCGTAGCCTTTGGGTGCGGTTTTTACGGCATCACCTTGGAGTTCGCCCCAAATGCGTTTAAAGTTGGGTTCGTTAATGATTTCGCGGTATTCATCAGCATCCATGTCTATTTCTTGTCGGATACGCTTTAGGTCTGCCGGGTTGGGATCCCAAAACCCACAGGCCAAAAAGATATCGTTGGGTTTTAGGTGCAGGTAATAGCCGCCTCTGTATTCGGGTTTGGTGCGGTGCCAAGACATGCCAAAATGCGTTTTATAGGGCGTTTTATCTTTGGAAAAGCGCACATCACGGTACACACGAAACAGCTTAAAGCGGTCTATGCTATCGTGTTGGTTGAGTTGGTCTTTTAGGGCATCGCCAAACTGCTTAACCGTAGTTTCCAATGCCTTAAACTCGGGTTTGTGTTCTTCAAACCATTCTCGGTTGTTGTTTTGCTCAAGTTTATTAAAAAATTGAAATATCGCTGAATCTAATTGCATGAGTTAAATGTATAAAAAAATGGGAGGCGTAACCTCCCATTTTATGATATAAATTATGACTTGCAAATACAAACACGTTTACAAACGAGTCCGCAATACTATAATTTTTAAAAAATAAATTTATAGCTTACACTATTCCTTTTTCCTTCCAGAGTAAGTTTTCCGTCTTTAATGGAATACTTGAAAGTCAATTTGACCTTGTCTTCATCAGTAGTAGTCAAATTGTCACCATCTGTTTCCCAAGTTCCTTTACTCTCACTTTTTTCACAAACGTCATTCTTAAGATCATAATTAATATTTATATATGTCTTATCTTCTTTCATGTTGTATGTTGTTTTTTTACTACAATCATCAATTTGGGCATCAACGTTAACAATAAAGGTTTGTTCTAACTGCCAAACACCGGTAAGTGTATTATATGTTGTAGGAGTATGCGTAGGTGTCACTTCATCTTTTTTGCAAGATGTTGTCAAAGTAACCGCAATAAAAAGCAGGGATATATAAGTAGTAATTTTCATTATTTTAAGATTTGAGTTCGTTGCAAATGTAAAAACAAAAAAAATCTAAAAAAAAATATTTAACATTTTTTTTAGAAATTATAAAAAATGCAACAACTAAATGGGCGTTTATTTTTTTAAAAATCATATTAACGCTATGGAAATATTAGCGTTAAAATATATGCTAATAAAAAATGGGCAATGAATTCATATAGTGAAATTGTAATTTACAAATTTTGCCTATTGCCTAATCAACTACTGCCTATTGCCTAATCACTATTGCCTATTGCCTAACCACTATTGCCTAACCACTATTGCCTAATCAACTACTGCCTATTGCCTAACAAACTATTGCCTACCCTCCAACACATCCACCACATCTTGCAGGGCATATCCTTTGGCTTGTAGTAAAATCAACAGATGAAAGAGCAAATCGGCACTTTCGTTTAGGAATAAGCTTTCGTCATTGTCTTTGGCTTCAATTACGGTTTCAACGGCTTCTTCGCCTACTTTTTGCGCAATTTTATTGATGCCTTTGGCAAATAGGCTTGCCACGTAGCTTTTGTCTGTGGGATTGTTTTTACGGTCTGCAATAATGCTTTCTAAGGCAGATAAAAACCCGTAATTCGGTGTGTTATCGTTATCCCAACATGTATCACTTCCGGTGTGGCATGTTGGGCCGTTTGGTGTCGCTTGAATCAGTAGGCTGTCGTTGTCGCAATCTACTGCCATTTCAACCAAGGTTAAAAAATGACCGCTCTCCTCCCCTTTTGTCCACAGGCGGTTTTTGCTACGGCTAAAAAATGTCACCTGTTTGGTTTCTTGTGTTTTAGCCACGGCATCGGCATTCATATAGCCGAGCATCAGCACTGTTTTAGTCTGTGCGTCTTGCACTATGGCAGGAACCAGTCCGTCGGGGTGTTTGCTGTAATCTATTGTCATCGTACGGGAATTTGATTGTTTCGTAAAACGGATTTTAGTTCAGGGATGCTTATTTCTTTAAAGTGAAATACACTCGCTGCCAAAGCAGCATCTGCATTTCCAAGAGCAAAGGTATCTATAAAATGCTGTAAAGTACCCGCTCCGCCTGAAGCGATTACAGGAACAGAAACGGTTTCGCTTAGTTGCTTTAAGGCGATGTTGGCAAAACCTTGCTTGGTACCGTCATGATCCATAGAGGTAAATAAGAGTTCGCCTGCACCTCGGTCAACGGCTTCAGTGGCCCATTCAAATAGTTTGCGCTCCGTAGGAACTTTTCCACCTACCAGATGCACCACCCACTCGTTTTCAATTTGTTTGGCATCAATGGCAACGACAATACATTGCGTACCAAATTTTTGTGCCAATTCGCTTATAAGTTCTGGTCGGCGTACAGCAGCGGAGTTAATGGATACCTTATCAGCACCGTTTTCCAACAAAATACCTACATCTTCCAAAGAACTAATACCACCACCAACCGTAAACGGAATATCAATCGCATGTGCCACGTTACGCACCAATTGCGCCAAGGTTTTACGTTTTTCTTCTGAGGCAGAAATGTCCAAAAATACCAGCTCGTCTGCGCCCTCATCGGCATAGCGTTGTGCCAATTCCACGGGATCGCCCGCATCACGGAGCGAAACAAAGTTGACGCCCTTTACAGTGCGTCCGTCTTTGATGTCTAAACACGGAATAATTCGTTTGGTAAGCATATTACATTTGTTCCGTTTGATAGCGTTCCAACTCCTTTAGAGACAGCTTATTCTCGTAAATAGCCTTTCCAATAATGGCAGCGGTACAACCCAATTCTGCACACTGATAAATATCGTCCATGGTGGTTACGCCACCAGAAGCAACCAGCGAAAGTTCAGGTAACTGCTCTAAGATTTCATAATACAATTCCAAAGATGGACCTGCCAGCATACCATCTTTGGCAACATCTGTGCAAAGCACATATTTAAATCCTTTTTGTGCATACTCTTTTATAAAGTCAATGACATCCAATCCCGAATCTTGTTCCCAACCGTGCGTTGCAATACGTCTGTTTTTGGCATCTGCACCTAAAATAAGTTGCTCCGCACCAAATTTCTCCAACCATTCACGTACCAATTCAGGTTCGCTAACCGCAATGCTGCCCAGTGTCACCTGTGAAGCACCACAGTCAATTGCCGTTTGTAAATCGGTTTCAGATTTAATTCCACCGCCAAAATCGACCTGTAAGGACGTTTGCGTGGCAATTTGCTCCAGCACTTTTGCATTTACAATATGTTTGGCGCGAGCACCGTCTAAGTCAACAACATGCACATGTGTTAGTCCAGCTCCTTCAAAGGCCTTGGCCACTTCCACAGGCGATTCGTTATATACTTTTTTAGTGTCGTAATCGCCTTTGGTCAAGCGGACACATTGTCCATTGATGATATCTATTGCTGGTACGAGAATCATAGGTTTAAAAAATTTTGTAGTAGTTGTGCGCCCACTTCACCACTTTTTTCAGGGTGAAATTGGGTGCCGTAAAAATTGTCACGTGCCAATGCCGCACTAAACGGCAGGTCATACGTACAGGTTGCATTGGTGTCATTACAGCACTTGGCATAATAACTATGCACCAAATAAAAATGACTGTTTTGTGGAATATTAGAAAATAGCTTTCCTGTGCCATTAACCGTATTCCATCCCATATGCGGCACATTTAAATTAGTATTAAAACGAATCACTTCTGTGTCAAAAATTCCCAAGCCTTTTGTATTCCCTTCTTCCGAAGTGTTACACATCAATTGCATGCCCAAGCATATGCCCAATACAGGTTGTTTTAAGGTCGGAATAACAGTATCCAACCCTGTGTCTTGCAATTTTTTCATGGCAGTACTCGCCTCGCCTACTCCCGGAAAAACAACATGAGAGGACTTACGAATTACATCAGCATCATGGGATAATAAAGCTGTAGCACCCAAACGCTCCAATGCAAAACGAATACTCTGGATATTGCCTGCGCCGTAATCAATAATGACTACTTTCATAGCTGCCCTTTGGTTGATGGTAATACTAATTTTTCAGCATCGCGTTTGATAGCCATTTTTATCGCTTTGGCAAAGGCCTTAAACATCGCTTCAATTTTGTGGTGTTCGTTGTGGCCTTCCGCCTTGATGTTAAGATTGGCTTTGGCACCGTCTGCAAAGGATTTAAAGAAGTGGAAAAACATTTCTGTAGGCATTTTCCCAATCATTTCACGTTTAAATTTTGCGTCCCACATGAGCCATGCGCGTCCGCCAAAATCAATGGCAACTTGCGCCAAACAATCGTCCATAGGCAAACAAAAACCATAGCGTTCCATGCCAAGTTTATTACCTAAAGCCTGTGCAAAGGCCTCACCTAAGGCAATGGCTGTATCTTCAATCGTGTGGTGCTCATCGACTTCCAAATCGCCTTTGGTCCTAAGTGCAATATCAACGCCGCCGTGACGTGCCAACTGGTCTAACATATGGTCAAAAAAGACAATGCCTGTATCGATAGTGCTTTGTCCAGTACCGTCTAAATTGAGTTCTATTTGGATATCCGTTTCTTTTGTAGTGCGCACATGTGTAGCACGTCTCTCCCCTGCTTTTAAAAGGGTATAAACTCCATCCCAGGATTGGGTTTGCAATGAAATGATTGGTTTAAGTTCCGCAGGAATATCTTCTGCCATACGTGAATCGTATCGCAATAAAATCCCTTTTGCACCAAGATTTTGTGCCAATTCCATATCGCTCATTCTATCTCCAATCACAAAGGAATTTGCCAAATCATATTCAGTATTGTCCAAATATGCCGTAAGCATGCCTGTTTTGGGCTTACGTGTGGGTGCATTGTCCTCGGGCATACTTTTATCGATAAAGATTTGATCAAATAAAATGCCTTCATTTTTGAGAGACGTTAGCATAAAATCATGTGTGGGCCAAAACGTATCTTCAGGAAAACTTGCTGTACCCAATCCGTCTTGATTGGTAACCATAACCAATTCGAAGTCCATTTCTTTGGCAATACGTCCCAAATACTGAAACACACCCGGATAAAATTCGAGTTTGTTTAATGCATCTAATTGATAGTCTTTTGGCTCTAATGCCAAGGTCCCATCTCTATCTATAAATAATACTTTTTTCATTTGGATAATGATTTACATGCAGCAATAAGCTTATCATTTTCTTGTGGTGTACCCACGCTAATTCGGATGCAGTTTCCGCAATTTTCCTGCGAAGAACGATCCCGTGCAACAATGTGTTGATCTAATAATTCAGTATATCGTCTTAAAGCATCATCAACTTGGATGAGTAAAAAATTGGCATCTGATGGGTGTATTGTAACTACCCACGAAAAAGCAATTAATTCTTGTGCTAATCGTTTCCGTTCTGCAATACTTTCTGCAATTTGTGCATTTACTGCTTTTGTATCACGAAGGACTGTCATGGCATGTTGCTGACTAAGCGTATTGATGTTATATGGTGGTTTGATGCGCTTTAACAAGGCTATAATTTCAGGGTTGGCAATGGCAATTCCCAAACGTAAACCCGCTAAGCCAAAAGCTTTAGACAGTGTTTGTGTTACGATTAGGTTTGGATACTCGGATAGTTTTTCTGACCAACTGGGGATTTCAGTAAAATCGATATAAGCTTCATCTATAACAATAATTCCGTCAAAATTATCCAACAACGATTTAATATCATCAACGTTAAATGCATTTCCGCTTGGATTGTTAGGACTACAAAAGAAGATCGCTTTCGTATTTGGTGTAACTGCAGCAAGAACTTCTTGAGGTCTAAGTTGAAAAGTAGCGTCAAGAGGTACTTTAATTATACCCACACTGTTGATATTTGCCAACACGGAATACATACCGTATGTTGGAGGCATGATAATCATATCGTCTTTATATGGCGTGCAAAACACTCGAACAATAAGATCTAAAACTTCATCGCTCCCGTTACCGATTAAAAGCTGGTCTTCGTCGCAACCACGAAGATTGGCAATCACTTTTTTTAGTTCCGTTTGATTCGGATCTGGATAACGATTTACAGCTGTGGCATTGGGGTTTTCATTGGCGTCTAAAAACGTCCACTCCCCCTCCGTAGCGGTAAAGGTATCTCGTGCCGAAGTATAGGGCTTTAATGCCAACATTTCAGGACGTGCCCATTGCGATAAATCGAAATTCTTAGCCATTGTTTAAATCATTTAAACGAAGGGTCACGGCGTTTTTGTGCGCGAATAGTCCTTCCGCCTCTGCCATGGCTTCAATACTTAGACCCAATTTTCGAATACCATCTGCACTAATCCGCTGATAGGTAATCGCTTTGGTAAATGCATCGAGATTTACGCCGCTGTATTGTTTGGTATAGCCATTGGTAGGAAGGGTGTGATTCGTGCCAGATGCGTAATCACCAGCACTTTCAGGCGTGTAATTTCCAATAAATACAGATCCTGCATTTAGAATACCGTCAACAAAAACTGTTTCATTTTGTGTACAAACAATATAGTGTTCAGGTCCATACGTATTGATAAAATCCAAGGCCGCTAATTCGTCATCAAAATATACCGCTAACGAATTGTCAAGTGCCTTTTCTGCGATTTCCTTTCGAGGTAACAGTTGCAATTGTTTTTGTAATTCCCCTTGTACAGACTTGATTAAAGGATTGTCTGTTGCAACCAAAATAACTTGACTGTCAACGCCGTGTTCGGCTTGCGAAAGCAAGTCTGCTGCTACATAAGCAGGATTTGCTGAAGTATCTGCAACAACCAACAGTTCTGATGGCCCAGCCGGCATATCGATTGCCGTTTGATATTGCGTTGCTTTTTGTTTTGCAACAGTGACAAATTGATTTCCAGGACCAAAAATTTTATACACCTTCGGAATAGATGCTGTTCCGAATGTCATGGCTGCAATGGCTTGAATACCCCCTACTTGTGCCACTATCGTAACACCACACTTAAATGCTGCATAACGAATTGCTGCAGGAATACCAGAATTACCTGGAGGTGTGCACAGTACAATTTTTTGGCAGCCTGCAATCTGCGCAGGAATGGCAAGCATGAGTACTGTTGAAAATAATGGCGCAGTACCACCTGGAATATAGATCCCCACTTTTTCAATAGGCTTTTTGGCCTGCCAACACGAAACACCTTCCATAGTCTCAACACGTATAGGAGTTGTTTCTTGTGCTTTGTGAAAAGCATAAATATTGTCATATGCAACGTCAATGGCACTGACAAGTTCAGAAGCCAATTCGCTTTTTGCCTTTGATAAATCTTCTTGTGGCGTAATAAAATCAACTACCTCAACCTTATCAAATTTTTGACTGTATGTGCGAACAGCTTCATCGCCTTTTGCTTTTACTGCAGCAAAAACCTCGTCCACAATAGGTTCAACTGCTGTAAAATCTGCCGTTGGGCGTTTTGTCAACGATTCCCAATTATTCCGATTTGGATTACTAACAATACGCATTACTGAATCATTCGTTCGATTGGACATACTAGAATATCACGAGCTCCGGCCGCTTTTAACTCATCTACCATTTCCCAAAATGTATTTTTGTTCACTACAGAGTGCAACGAACTCCATCCTTCTTCCACTAATGGCATCACGGTTGGGCTTTTGAGTACAGGTAGCATATTAGAAACATGTGCAATGGCATCGTTTGGAACGTTCATAATTACATAGCGTGAGTTTTTACCTGCCAGCACCGCACGAATACGAAACAAGAGGGTTTCAAGATGTTCCTTTTTTACTTCAGACAAGTCGTTGCCACTAACCAAAACAGCTTCAGACTTAAACATGACTTCAACCTCCTTAAGGTTGTTTTTAAACAAGGTAGAGCCGCTAGAAACAATGTCACAGATAGCATCTGAAAGTCCAATGTTTGGTGCAATTTCTACAGAGCCGTTGATGATGTGTAAATCAGCTTCGACACCCCATTGCTTGAGGTATTTTTGTACCGTTTTTGGATACGAGGTAGCAATGCGCTTTCCTGCTAAATCTTTAACACCCTTATATGCAGCCTCTTTAGGAACAGCCATAGAAACACGGCATTTTGAAAAACCTAAACTTTCCAATACGTTAATATCCTCCCCTTTTTCAATTAACAGGTTTTCTCCAACAATAGCCAAATCTACTACCCCGTCACGAAGATATTGTGGAATGTCTCCATTGCGTAAATAGTAAATTTCCATTGGGAAATTTGACGCTGTAGTTTTGAGTTGGTCTTTTCCATTATTGATGGAAATACCACAATCCTTGAGTAATTTCAAAGAATCTTCATTAAGTCTTCCTGACTTTTGAATGGCAATACGTATGTTTTCTTTCTTCATCATTGATACAAAAAAACCCGTTTGAGTTGCTTCAAACGGGTTATTCGGTTATGGATACACCTCACCTAGTTCGTTTGAAACGATGACTTTTCGTGGTGATGTGTATGTGTTGTTTTCATTTGAGTGCAAATATCGAACTTTTTTTTAAAATCTTATTGATTTCCTAAAATAAGTGGTAAACCATCTTTTCCATTACCTACAATCACTACTTTGGAATTTGGTGATTCAGCAAGTTTTAGCGTGGCTTCGATTCCTTTTTCTCTAAGAATGTTTGGTGTAAGCGATGCAGCTAAAATACGGTTTGCTATCGCCTTTCCTTCTGCATCAATACGTACTTTCTCAGCTTCCTGACGTGCTTTTTCTAATCGGAATTCATATTCCAATGATTCTTGCTCTTGCGTAAGCTTACGCTGAATAGCTTCTTTAATAGATTTCGGAAGCGTAACATCACGGACTAAAACTGAATTTAGCTGTACATGCTGTTGTTCAACTTTTCGTCTGGTTTCTTCATAAATTTCATTTTGAATGGCGTCTCGTTTTGTGGAGTATAATTGTTCTGGTGTATAGCGTCCAATTACTGAACGAGCAACCGCACGAATTTCAGGCGCAATCACAATATTCAGGTAATTTTCTCCTTTGGTTTTGTGCAACAAGCCCAACTCGTCAATTTTTGGCTGATACAACACGGAAACATCTAACGATATTTCTAATCCGTTAGAAGAAAGTACACGCATGCCACTTTCAAATTCTTCCTGTTGCTTAATATTGTAAATATATACGCGATTCCACGGAGCAATGATGTGGAAACCTTCACTTAAAGGCGCTTTGTCAGTAACAACTCCCCCTCCGAAAGTTTTAAATAATACTCCTGCTTCACCGGAACCGATGTTCACAGAAGATTTTGAAATAAAAATAATGCTTACTAAAATAATGACTATTACTGGTAGTCCGAGTTTTGGAATTTTATTCATGATATAAAAATTAGGTTAACATACCGCCGTCAACGTTTAAGACTTGTCCCGTAATATACGCAGATAAATCGGAGGCTAAAAATAAACAAGCGTTGGCAACATCATCAGGAGAACCGCCACGCTTTAACGGAATACCAGCACGCCATTGTGCAACTACATCTTCAGGAAGTTTTCCTGTCATTTCTGTTTCTATAAAACCAGGCGCAATTACATTAGAACGAATATTTCTAGAACCTAGCTCCAACGCAACTGATTTTGAAAAACCAATAATACCCGCTTTAGAGGCTGCATAATTTGACTGACCTGCATTTCCTTTTACACCCACCACAGAACTCATATGAATAAGACTTCCGTGACGTTGCTTAAGCATGGTACGCTGAACCGCTTTGGTCATATTAAAAACAGATTTCAAGTTTACTTCAATAACTTTATCAAAATCTTCTTCAGAAATACGCATCAATAGATTGTCTTTGGTAATACCCGCATTATTGATAAGCACGTCTATACTTCCAAATTCTTTTAAAACATCTGCTGCTAATTGCTGTGCTGATTCAAAATCGGCGGCATTCGATTGGTAGGCTTTTGCCTTTACGCCCAATGCCGTTAATTCCTGTTCTAACTCCTCAGCAGGACCTGCAGACGAGCTGTAAGTAAAAGCAACATTTGCACCATGTTGCGCGAAAGCTTGTGCAATTCCTTTTCCAATACCTCTACTGGCACCTGTGATAAGTACGTTTTTTCCTTTGACTAACTCCATAATTATGCTAATGCTTTAGCTACTGTTTTTCCAATAGCTGCAGGTGAATCTACCACGTGAATTCCACAGGCTTTCATAATTTCTTTTTTGGCTTCGGCAGTATCTTCAGCACCACCAACAATAGCCCCAGCGTGTCCCATTGTACGCCCCTTAGGTGCTGTTTCACCAGCAATAAAACCAACAACAGGCTTA
>Ga0209654_1000211_pt1 | contig 60670 bp, 56 predicted proteins | sample SaaInl1SG_22_DNA_FD_184646 | JGI IMG/M metagenome (GOLD analysis project Ga0209654, IMG submission 184646) | Marine microbial communities from expanding oxygen minimum zones in the Saanich Inlet - ESP_161SG_22_DNA (SPAdes) (version 2) | ecosystem: Environmental > Aquatic > Marine > Intertidal... | reverse complement strand
CGCTCTAAAAGCTTCATTATAAGGGATGAGGTTTTTTTTCATTAATGGTTTTGAATTTAAGGAAAGTAAGGTGAGAAGTTTACCCTGAGCGCAGTCGAAGGGAACCTGGTCTCCCGCTCTAAAATCTTCATTATAAGGGATGAGGTTTTTTTTCATTAATGGTTTTGAATTTAAGGAAAGTAAGGTGAGAAGTTTACCCTGAGCGCAGTCGAAGGGAACCTGGTCTCCCGCTCTAAAAGCTTCATAATAAGATATGAGGCTTTTTTAATGTTGTTTTACAAAGAGCACATTAGCTATGGTATACCGCGGTGCTAGCAGATACGTGCGGGAGCGATAGAAACGGCATCCTTTTTGCGAAACTGTAAATGCAAAAACCTCTGTTTTTTGAAGCTATTAATTTGAAAGGAAAAAACTTTAAGGTGCTTACAGGGCGCCTCGCAAAAAGATATAGTGGATAGCGCGGTTTTTATAAAAACCCGCCATAAAAGTTATTTTAAATTAGTTAAGGTTGAACCGCTTTCAACTTCGTAAGGTGCCTTGTTATATTCAAAAATTCTCGCTGAAAGCGGGCCTTGTAGCGTAATATTATTATCTTCTACTGAAAGCCAACTGCCTTCGCGTAAACCTACAACTGGTTGTGTATTGTAGCAATGAAATTCCTTAATTCGGGTTTCGCGAGTTTCTCCCATATGTGTGCTATTGGTATCAGGATCTAAATAGTGCGGATTTATATTAAAAGGCACTAAGCCTAAGGCATTGAAACTTGGGGGGTAAACAATAGGCATATCATTGGTAGTTTTTATGGTAAGGCCGCAAATATTGCTACCGGCACTTGTACCTAAATATGGTGTGCCATTGTTAACTGCATTTTTAAGTGGCGCTATTAAATTGTTTTTGTGTAATTGGTTGGCTAGAACAAAGGTGTTGCCACCGCCCGTAAATATACCTTCGGCATTTTCAATCGCCTCAGAGGGGTTTTTATACGTATGCAGTCCTACTACATTTATGCCAATTTTTGCAAATGCTTTTTTCGCAACTTCGGTATAATCATCATGAGATATTCCACTAGGTCTCGCGTAAGGCACAAAAACTATGGTTTTTACCTCTTTAAAAAAAACAGAGAGTTCTTCTAAAATATACTCTAAATAGCTGCTGCCGTGAACAGTAGAGGTGCTGGCAATAATTATATGTTTCATATTAAAATTAATTGAGCATAAAGCTAATTAATTTTTTAACAAATATTAAGAAGAGCATATTTTAGAAAATGAGTTTTAAGTCGTATTTTTAAGGAAAAGAAAGCGTTGCTTGGTGTATATATAGTAATACTTTTTACTAAAAACCTAACCTATGAGAAAGATTTTATGTGTATTACTGCTATTTAGTATGGCGCATTTTAGTGCTCAAAACTTTACTAGAACCGATGTTAAGGGTAAGATCGTAGTAGAGCATAACGACGTTTCTGGAATTACAATTTTTAATGCGTCATCTGATAAAGGAACGATTACAGATGTTAATGGCGAGTTTACTATTGCTGTTATGGAGAACGATGTTATTGAGGTTAGCGCTCTGCAATTTCAAAATTTGAGCTTTAAGGTGAACAAAGCTATTGTTGCTTCTAGAAATATGAAAATATTTTTGATAGAGGAAATAAATAAGTTAGATGAGATTGTAGTCCGTGCTAAAGGTTTGACAGGAAATTTGGGGACAGATATTGATGGCTCTAAAACGTTTAATCCCAAATTAGACGCCCTTTATTTTGGTGTGAAACATAGTAGTGAGTATAATTTTGAAACCGATTATAAAACCAAAGTGGTTAATATTGGAGATGATATACAACGTAATAGATTTTATAATGGATTGAATATTGTAAGCGTTGTTGACCAATTACTTTTGCCCATATTTAGATCGGAAGCTAAGGAAAAAAAGACTTCAGGAATACCAGAAGTGCCTGCTGAATCCATTAAATATTATTTCGCTTCAGAATTTTTGGTAGACAATTTTAAGATTCCCGAACATCGAGTTGAAGATTTTATTGCCTATGTAGAAAGTGGAGATTTTGATTTCACTTTACTTAATTATGGAAGAGAGCTAGAGTTTTTAGAATTGTTGAACACGAAGAGTATAGAGTTTTTAAAAAAGAACAAAGGATAGATCTAGGTGGTTTAACAAAATTTTAGAAGCAATTTTTAATTTGTTTAAGACATTACTCCCGACATTTATGGCTTAAAGTATTCACTATTGAAGCCGAAATTGTTTTTTATTCTTTTATTTTCCTTTAATGCGGCAATGGCACAATATATTGATATTGCTGGAAAGGTAGAGAGTACGGCCGATGTTGAGAATATACATGTTATCAATAAAACGGCTAAAAAATTTACTATAACTGATGCAAGAGGTGTTTTTACAATTCCCGTAAGCTTAAATGATACCTTGAGTTTTTCTTCGGTTCAGCATGAGCCTAAAATAATAATTGTTTCAAAGGCTATTATAGCTTCAAAAAAAGTTACCGTCTCATTGGTGGAGCAAGTAAACACGCTAAATCAAGTTACCGTTGGAAAAATACTCTCTGGAAATTTGAGGTCTGATATTGGAAATGTTGAAGGTAAAGCACCCATAAATTTTTATGATTTAGGTATACCTGGTTACACTGGTAAGATTGCAACCCAAAGCGAGCGTCGTCTTTCTGAGGCTGGAGAATTTAAACCTAAAATGTTGCTGGGAGCATTAACTGGTTCAATACCTTTAAATCCAATTATTAATGGTATAACAGGTAGGACAAAAATGCTCAAAAAAAGAGTAGAGCATGAACGCAATGAAGAACTTATTGCTAAAGTAAGAGAAAAGTTTTCAGAAAGTCTGTTTAGTATGTATGCACTAGATGAAGCGTATAGAATGGATTTTTTCTATTTCTGCGAAATGGATGAGAATTTTTATAATGACTGCGCTGGCAAACCAGATATAGAGGTATTAGAGTTTTTAAAGAGAAAACTTAAACAATATAAAGTCAATCAAAAAGAAGAGTAAATTTGGCACAAGTTTTGAAAACTTGAAAATAGTTACTTTTGTGAATACTTTTTATTATTATGAAATCACTTAAAATCATAATTCCTGTAGTTTTTACGCTATTGCTATCGTCTTTTACAACATTACATAAGTACTATGTAAGTAATACCCAGATAGAGTATGTGAAAGACAAAAAAGCTATACAAATTATAACCAGGGTATTTATTGACGATTTTGAAAATGTACTCAAAGAACGGTATGATGATATGTTGTCTTTTGATGATAAGAATTCTAGAATGATTGATGTTTACACTGAAAAATATCTAAATGAAAAACTCAAGATAAGTATCAATGGCGAAGCTAAATCGTTAATTTATATTGGTAAAGAAATAGAAATGGGTATTGTAAAATGTTACTTAGAGATAGAAGAGGTTCAAAGTGTCAATACCATTACCATAACAAATCAGTTGTTGTACGACTTGTTTACAGAACAACAAAATATTATAAAGCTAAATATTAACTCTAAGAAGAAGAGTTATGTGCTTACCAAACAAAACGATAACGCAATGTTAAATTTTAATTAAATTAAAGTTTAAACTAAGCCAAAGTCTTATTTTTGCTCGCGTTGTACGCTAAAAAGCTAAAACCTGTTAGCGTTTTTAATATTTTTCCTAAAAAATTATAATAGTTACGTAATGAAATATCTTCTGTATTATTTTTTATCTGTTGTTTTTATATCCTCAGGTATTTATGCACAGGAGCAACAAGAGTCTGCTCCAAAAAAAGGTCATACTAATAACAATAAATTCAAACAGTTGTACGATGAATTTTCTACGCCAAATGTGTATAGAGCGGCATCGGGAGCTCCAGGACATGCTTACTATCAACAAAAGGCAGACTATAAAATGAATATTGTTTTGGATGACAAGAATGCAAAGTTATCTGGTTTTGAGACTATAACATACACCAATAATTCACCTGATGTTCTAAAATATTTATGGGTACAGCTAGATCAAAATAAACGTGCAAAAGACTCCAAATCGCCATTGATTGAAGGTGGTAACGTAAATCCAGTGTTATACCCAAGTCAATTCTCCAAACAGTTTCTAGAAGAAAGTTTTGATGGCGGTTTTAATATTCAAGAAGTTAAGGACGCTAAAGGAGGCGCATTACCATATATGATAAATCGTACCATGATGCGGGTAGAATTGCCAAATCCAATGGAGACAGGAGATGAATTTACATTCTCCATAAAATGGTGGTACAATATTAACGACCATGTTAAACACGGTGGTCGCTCAGGATACGAGTATTTCCCAGAAGATGGTAATAGAGCCTATGTTATTGCACAGTTTTTTCCAAGAATGGCAGTGTATAGTGATGTAGAAGGTTGGCAAAATTCTCAGTTTTGGGGACGAGACGAATTCGCACTAACTTTTGGAGATTATGAAGTAAATATTACGGTGCCTGCAGATCATATTTTGGACGGTACAGGTGTTTTAACCAATAGAAAGGAAGTGTTTTCTAAGGAAATGATGCGCCGATACGAGCAGGCTAAAAATTCATACGATAAGCCAGTTATAATTGTTTCGCACGAAGAGGCTGAAGCTGCAGAGAAAGGCTTTTCAAATAGTACAAAGACTTGGAAATTAAAAGCTGAAAACGTTCGCGATTTTGGTTTTGCAACGTCTAGAAAGTTCATTTGGGATATGATGGCGGTTAAAATAGGAAACAAAGACGTTATGGCCGTGTCTTTATATCCAAAAGAGGGTAATCCGCTTTGGGAAGAATGGTCAACTAAGGCTGTTGCAAGTACGTTGAAGTCATATTCTAGAATGACGTTTGATTATCCGTACCATAAAGCTATTTCAGTTCATGCGAAACAACAAGGAATGGAATATCCAATGATCTGCTGGAATTACGGGCGTCCAAAAGAAGATGGCACTTACAGCGATCGCGTAAAATATGGCATGATGGGCGTTATTATCCATGAAGTTGGTCATAACTTTTTTCCAATGATTGTGAACAGTGATGAGCGCCAGTGGACATGGATGGATGAAGGCTTAAACACATTTATGCAATACGTGGCAGAACAAGATTTTGGCGAGGCTTATCCAGATGCCTTATCAGAAAAAGATGAGCATTTCCCATCCGATAGAGGGCCTGCACATATGATTGTACCTTACATGAGTGGAAATCAAGATTACATTGCACCAATAATGACAAAAGGCTTAAATACCTATCAATTCGGAAATAATGCCTACGGTAAACCAGCTACAGCTCTAAATATATTAAGAGAAACTGTGATGGGACGCGAGTTGTTTGATTATGCGTTTAAGGAGTATGCAAATCGATGGATGTTTAAACACCCAACACCTGAAGATTTCTTTAGAACAATGGAAGATGCTTCGGCATTCGATTTAGATTGGTTTTGGAGAGGATGGTTTTACACTACAGATTGGGTGGATATAGGCATTAAAGAGGTTAAAAAATACTATGCAACCTCTGAACCTAATGCATACATGAGAGATGTAATGGAGAAAAGGGGGATTAAAAAAGAACAGTTAAGGCCTCTGGTTTACATGGTAGAAGAAGGAAGTGAAGATGTAAATGAAGGTATAAAAAATCAAGATCCAACAGACGTACAAACGGTTAAAGAGTATTTAATGGACAATTTTTCGGCTGAAGAACGTCAAAACATTAAAGCGCCAAAATATTTTTACAATGTTACTTTCGAAAAACCAGGAGGATTGGTTATGCCAATTATTGTAGAATATACATATGCAGATGGTTCTAAAAAAAGAGAAACCTTTCCAGCGCAGATATGGCGATTTAATGATAATGAAGTAAGTAAAGCCATCGCAAGTGACAAGGAAATTGTAAGTTTTACTGTTGATCCGGACAGGGAAACTGCTGATATCGACACCGCCAATAATTCTTGGCCTAAAACAGAAGAGCCTGGGGAGTTTGAAAATTTCAAACAGAGCATACAAGGGTAACACCTTAGAAAATAAAAAAAGCCGATGTTTAAACAGCGGCTTTTTTTTTATGCTCTCAAAACAACTCACTATATTTGTATTGTGATACACTATTTTACATTTTTATTTATTAGTGGCGGCGAAATCGCCTTTATACTATTCATAGCTATTATGGTTTTTGGTGCCGATAAGTTGCCAGAAATTGCTCGTGGTTTGGGTAAAGGCATGCGCACACTAAAAGATGCCACCAATGATATTAAGCACGAAATCACCAAAACGGCTGAAAATCATGGTATAGACACCAGTATCACTAAGGATGTGAAGCAAGAGTTAGATAAGGTAAAGGATGATTTAGAGGATTTTACGGGTTCTGTAAAAAGAAAGCTCTAACAATTCACTAATAATAAAATTTTGGGCGTTACCCTATCGGGTCAGGCTTTCGGCAGTCGCTCTCTGCGAGGAGCTTCAACAAATGCCTCAATCCTTAACGCGGGTATGCTTGCTAGATTTGTCATAAAGCTTAGATGAGGTTCGCTTCTGTGAAGCAAAAAGCCTTATCTTATATTATATCTTTCTACTTATCGTCAAACCATCCCGAATAGGCAAAACCACGGTTTCAATACGCTTATCTTCTTTTAGCAGTTTGTTATATGCAATCAAAGCAGGTGTAGAAGTATCCTCTTTTTTAAATGTGCTATCCAGAACTTTTCCACTCCAAAGTACATTGTCCGATAAAATTATACCGCCAGGGTTTAGCTTGTCAATAATAATCTTAAAATAGTTAGCGTAGTTTTCTTTATCGGCATCAATAAACACCAAATCAAATGTTTTGTCAAGCTCAGGTATAATATCTAAGGCGTTTCCCAAATGCTGAAAAATTTTTGCACCGTATCCAGATGTGTCAAAATATTTCCGTTGAAAATCTACTAATTCTTCATTAATATCAATAGTGTGAAGTTCGCCATCTAACTGCATACCCTCAGCTAAACACAAGGCTGAATAGCCAGTGTAAGTGCCAATCTCTAGGATGTTTTTCGGGTATATCAATTTAGAAATCATGCTTAAAACACGTCCTTGATAATGTCCACTCAACATGCGGGGTTGCAATATTTTTTGATAGGTTTCTCGTGTTAATTGTTGCAATAACTCTGGTTCATCCTCAGAGTGGGCAACCACATAATTATCTAAATCTTCTGGAATAAAATGCATAATCAAAATAAGGTCGAGCGCAGTCCAAACCTCACTGTTTAAAAATATAAAAACCACTCGACTGCGCTCGAGCGGATATCGATTTTCTTAAGTTAGAATACGATTAACTAACTGGGTTTTTCCGTTTTCATCATTGCCAAACAACCACTGTAGCACATTATCTTCCCAAATAGCGTCATATTCTGTTTCAGTAATAATTTTTCGCTCTATGGCTAAATCCAATAATTTTCCAGGATAAGACGATTGGGGTTCACTTTCCATTTCTCCAAGAGGATAAGGATCGTCTAACCCCATTAAAACTTGTTTAGCGCCGTGGTTCCGTATCAACAGCTCTAATCCACCGGTATCATGAACAAGTGTATCAAAGAAAATATTCTTGTGTCCCACAGCTTTTCTAGGGTGATGTTTACCTTCAAACAAGTCTGGTCTTCCATCAAATCCTTGAATACGTCGTCCTAAATTTATTTGTGCTAATTGTCCACCATGAGCAAAACAGGTGCGCATATTCGGGTACTTTTCTTGATAGCCATTCAATGTTAAAAAATGGTAGGCATCTGCACACTGTGCTAACATCCAAATTAAATGAAATCTCCAAGCGGTATCCTCTAAATTTATAAATTTTTCGCCATCGTAAGGATGAATTTCTACAGCAAGATTGTATTTATTCGCTAACTCAAAAAGAGGTTCATTTTCTTCATCAAAAATACAACGCCACGTTCCAATAGTATCCATATAGTGCGTAGGCAAACATAATAAACGCATACCGAGCGTTTCCACACAACGTTCAATTTCCCAGCATGCACTTCTAATAAATCCAGGATGTACTACAAAACCGCAGGTAAATTTATCAGGATGTTCATGTTGAATACGCGCATTAAAATCATTCTGAAAACGCAATGCTTTTTTCATTTCTTCAACGCGCAATCCGTTACCGTATAGCTGTGATAGGTTTAAAACCACAGCATGATCTATTTTATTACGCTCCATCCAAGAGAGCTTTTCATTGAGGAAAAAACTAGAATCTGTCACAGGGCGTTTCCAGCCCTTTTGCAGCATAAATTTCCGGTCTTTATCTACCCAGAAAATACCCTTTTCACGCATAAACTCCGGGATTTCTTCGGGATAAGGGAGAAGGTGCGAATGACCGTTAATTCTAAGTTTACGTTTTTTCATTTTTGTTATTCCTGCGAACGCAGGAACATCTTTTAAAATTAAGCTTTAATAACCAAGATTCCTGTATTCGCAGGAATGATAATACTAATCTATTTTAACCTTCTTTGGTGGTTGCATGACTTCGCCACAATTGGGGCAACTGCGTTTATCGGTATCGCCGTAGTATTTGTCAAAAATCTTTGGCATATCGGTTTCAATATTGTCTAAAGTAAAATCTTCCTCGTACAATTTAGTTACGCAATTTTCGCAAAACCATAGCAAGGCATCTTTCATGCCTTTTGGGCGCTTATATTCAATAACTAAACCAACTGTATTCGGTCCACGCTGCGGAGAATGTGGTACTTTGGGGGGCAATAAATAAATATCACCTTCTTTAATATGTACATCTTTTGGAGTACCCTTGTCAATAATTTTTAAAACAATATCCCCTTCAACTTGATAGAAAAACTCAGGTGTTTCATTGTAATGGTAATCCTTTCGGTTATTGGGCCCGCCCACTACCATCACGATAAAATCTGCATCTTTCCAAACTACCTTGTTGCCAACAGGAGGTTTTAATAAATGACGATTTTCTTCAATCCAAGCCTTAAAATTTATTGGTGATGTTAAATTGCTCATATAAAGCCCCTCTTAATCTTCCCAAATGGGGAGAAACTCAAATCGGGTATTTGAGTTTTGTTGAATTAAAATTATATATAAAGATAATACATCTTCTGTGATTTCTCCCTCCCTTTGGAGGGTTGGGGAGGGCTTTTTTACAAAGATTTGGTTCTTCCACCATCCACAGGAACATTTATACCGTTAATGTAACTGGCAGCTTCACTTGCTAAAAACACAATAGCATTTGCTGTTTCTTCAGGTTGAGCAAATCGTTTTGCTGGCGTGTAATTTTTCATGATCTCTGTCATTTCTTCAATAGTCCTATCTTCCAATTTTGCCTTAATTTTAATAATTTCTGTTAAGCGCTCAGTATCGGTAAAACCTGGTAATACATTATTCACGGTTATGCCAAATTCTGCAACTTCAATAGATAACGTTTTGCTCCAATTACCCACAGCGCCTCTAATAGTATTACTTACGCCAAGTCTTGGAATTGGTTCTTTAACAGAGGTTGATATTACATTAATAATCCTTCCAAAGCCCTCAGCTTTCATAAACGGAATGGTAGCTTGTGCTAACAAATGGTTACATTTTAGGTGCATGGTAAAAGCATTTTCAAAAGCTTCTAAACTAGCATTTATAATTTCCCCACTTGCAGGCCCTCCAGTATTGTTTACCAAAATATGAAAACCATGTTCCCGTTCTATAAACTTAATGACCTGTTCTTGCAGATCTCTAGGATTTAGAAAATCGGCTACCAAATAACTATGGTTTCTATGTTGAGGTAATTCGGCTAATACTTCTTTGAGCTTTTCCCTATTTCTGGCTACTAAAGTTACATTTACACCTTCTTGTGCCAGTGCAATTGCTGTTGCTTTTCCTATGCCTTGGGTGCTTCCGCAAACAAGGGCGTTTTTGTTGTTTAAGTTGAGGTTCATTTATTATGGGTTGGTTAATTAATATTTTATACACACATTTTTAGGTTTAGTAAAAAAGCGCAAAGCTTCGAATCCTCCTTCACGTCCAATGCCAGAAGCTTTTGTGCCGCCAAAAGGCGTTCGTAAATCGCGTAACATCCAAGTGTTTACCCAAACAATGCCAGATTGCAGCACACTACTCATTCTCATCGTGCGCTTTAAATCGTTAGTCCAGAGTGTGGAAGACAAGCCATATTTTACGTTATTGGCCATCTCTAGAACTTCTTTTTCGGTTTTAAAGGGCATGAGCGTTACTACTGGTCCAAAGATTTCTTCTTGATTTATCTGGCATTCATTATTGGAAACTTCTATTACAGTCGGTTGCATATAATAGCCATTTTTAAAACCTTCAATAATGACCTTGTTTCCGCCACATAGAATTTTTCCACCTTCTTTTTTAGCAATATCAACATAGTGTAGCACTCTTTCTAAATGCGATTTTGAAACCAATGCGCCAATATCCGTATTGGGTTCAGAAGGATGTCCTAATTTTAGGTGTTTCACTCGCTTAACAAAATCTGTTTTAAATTTATCATAGATAGCATCTTCCACAAAAATTCTGCTACCACATAAGCAAATTTGCCCTTGATTAGAGAAGGAAGAACGCACCGTGGTCTCTAGCATGTCATCATAATCACAATCAGCAAAAATGATATTTGGATTTTTTCCACCTAATTCAAGAGATAATTTCTTGAACATAGGAGCTGCAATTTTAGCGATATGGGCTCCTGTTTGCGTACCTCCAGTAAATGAAATCGCTTTAATATTTGGGTGCTCCACGATGGCTTGTCCAGTAGTATTGCCTATGCCATGAACAATATTTAAAACCCCATGAGGGAGGCCAGCTTTATTTATTAGTTCACCCAATAGAAAAGCCGTTATTGGCGTAACTTCACTTGGTTTGGCAACCACACAATTACCTGCAGCAATGGCAGGAGCAATTTTCCATGTGAATAAATAGAGTGGAAGGTTCCACGGTGAAATACAGCCAACAACACCTATAGGTTGGCGTAGTGTGTAATTTATGGCACTTTGGCCAGTACTTTCATGACTCTCACTGGCAAATTGGGTAATAGCGTTTCCGAAGAATCTAAAATTACTCGCTGCTCTTGGAATATCTATAGCTTTTGCTAAATTAATAGGTTTCCCATTGTCTTTACTTTCTGCTTCTGCAAAACGGTCTAGGTTTGCTTCTAGCAATTCCGAGATTTTAATTAAAATCCTACTGCGCGCTTCTAGCGTAGTTTTAGACCATGATGAAAACGCAGCTGACGCACTTTGATAAGCTTTTTCTACATCGTCTTTTGAAGAGTTGGGGGTTTGTCCGTAAACTTCACCATTTGCAGGGCAATAATTATCTATCCAATTATTAGAAATAGGATTTTCAAATTTACCGTTGATGAAGTTTTGGATTTTCATTTATAACTTTTTAAAGGCCACAACCTTAATCTCCACTACCAAATCAGGGTGAGGTAATTGATGAACCGCTACGGTAGTTCTTGTTGGTCCATTCTCCTTGTCAAAAAACTCTGCATAAGCTTTATTATAGCCTGCAAAATCATTCATATTTACTAAAAAGGTTGTAACGTCTACTACATCTTTTAACGATGCTCCAACTTTCGCTAAGTTTTTGTCAATATTTTTTAAAACTTCTCGGGCTTGTACTTCTATATTTAGGTATTTTGTACCCATTTCGTCAATAATATCTACCCCTGCAATGGTGTTGTCGGGTCGCCTAGAACTAGTTCCAGAGACAAAAATAAAATCGCCAACTCTTTTGGTATGTGGATAAGCTCCTCTTGGTGTTACTGATTTGTCGTTGTCCATAGTTTTATCTTAATCCAGCAATTCTATCGTCTTCTAAAATTGCTTCTGTTTCATTTTTCACCTTGTCGAGTATCAACTGTATATCATCTGATGGCGAAATTCCACCATTTGATAGCATATTTAAAATAGCCTTGTCTTGCGCTCTCCCCCTTAACATCGCCTCACGATAGCCGATGTCCTCATTAAAAGTAACCAAACTATATTTTGATGCATATTCTTTTGGGAAATGTTTTTCTAGTGCCATTTCTATTTTTCGTTTTTCCTGGAAAATAGGATTAGCTACATGGTCTTTCATCTCATGGAAATTATCAATAGCCAAATCAGCAATGGCATCGGTATCCTTCTTTCTACTTTTTTCATATTCTTGGAAAACGGTTTCCCAATCACCTTTATGTTTGTTTAAAACCGCATCAAATTCAACAATATCTTCAAACGATGCATTCATGCCTTGTCCGTAAAACGGTACAATAGCATGTGCCGCATCACCCATTAAGAGTGTATTGCCCTTATAATGCCAAGGTGAGCATTTTATGGTGCCTAGAGGTGATGTTGGGTTTTCAAAAAAATCATCTATAAGATTCGGCATTAAGGCTAAGGCATCAGGAAACTCTTTTTGAAAAAATTCTAAAACGTTTTTTTCATGAGTTAGATTATTGAAATTGTATTCGCCGTCATCATAACTTAAAAAAAGTGTTACTGTAAAACTTCCGTCTAAATTAGGTAGCGCTATCAACATAAAACTCTTGCGAGGCCAAATATGCAATACGTTTTTGTGTATTTTATAACCGCCATTAGGCTTGGGTAAGATACTTAGTTCTTTATAGCCATGGGATAGGTAGGATTGAGAAAAACTAAACAAAAACTTTTTACCCAAATAATAACTTTTTCGCATAGCGGAACCGGCGCCATCTGTAGCAATAATTATATCTGCATCTTCAATAAATTCTTCTTTTGTACGATAATCTGTAAAGCGAGCTTTGGTTTTTTCAAAATCCACCGATGTGCATTTTTTATTAAAATAGATGCTTACATTTTTGTGCTGTTCAGCTTCATCTAAAAGCAGTGCATTTAAACCGCCACGGGAAATAGAGTTGATATATTCGTGGTCTCTGCCACTGTAATTAGATTGATACGTGTTGCCGTTTGCATCATGAATCATTCTCCCATGCATAGGAATACAGAGTTGTTTCACTTTTTCTTCAATCCCTACGAGTTTCATGGCTTTGTTACCTCTGTCTGAAAACGCCAAATTTATAGAACGACCAGCGCTAATATCTACTTTTCTTAGGTCTGGACGCATTTCGTAAACAGCAACGTTGTAGCCTCTTTGACCTAAGCGTAACGCTAATAGAGAACCGCATAGTCCTGCACCTATGATTAATATGTTTTGAGAAGCCCCATCTAAATCTTTCCCATTGGGGAAGACTTTCTCACTCTTACATTTGATTTCTTTTTCTATCATCTCTTGTCATCCTGAACGTGTTTCAGGATCTCATTATGTTTTAATTGATTTTGGTTCCCTCTCCTTTGGAGAGGGCTAGGAAGCGGCTTATTCTATCAACCAATCGATACACATCTTCAAATGAATTATAAAATGGCACCGGCGCACATCTAATTACATCTGGTTCTCTCCAATCGCTAATTACGCGCGCCTCAGTTAATTTATTGTGTAATGATTTATCAGCATTTATAACTTGAATAGATAATTGACAACCGCGTTCCTCTGGGTTGCTTGGTGTAATAATTCTAATTACGTCTTCACCTAAATCTTTCAATAAAAACTCAAAATATCCTGTTAGTTCTTTTGACTTGGAGGTTAACTGTTCCATACCAACTTCAGCAAACAAGTCCAATGAGGCTCGTATGGCTGCCATTGATAGAATTGGCGGATTGCTTAACTGCCAGCCTTCAGCACCAGGTAATTGGTCGAATGCATCGCGCATCTTAAAGCGTGTGATTTTATTGTGGCTCCACCAACCTGCAAATCGGTTTAAATCTTTTCGGTAGGCATGCCTTTCGTGTACAAAACACCCTGATAAACTTCCAGGGCCAGAATTCAAATATTTGTAAGTACACCATGCTGCAAAATCGGCTCCTGAATCGTGTAAATTTAATTGCACATTGCCTGCGCCGTGGGCACAATCAAAACCAACAATGCAACCATATTGATGACCTATTTCAGTAATTCTTTTTAGGTCGAAAAACTGACCTGTGTAATAGTTTATGCCTCCAATCATTATTAAGGCAATCTCATCACCTTGGGTTTCTAAAATAGATTCTAAATCCTCATAATTTAACAGTTCTTCACCTTCGCGAGTTTTCCAGAAAACTAAACCTTCTTTCTCATCAAAACCATGATGGCGCAATTGAGATTCCACGGCATATTTATCGGAAGGAAATGCATCACTTTCAATCAATATTTTATAGCGTTTTTGTGTGGGTTGGTAGAACGATACCATTAAGAAGTGTAAATTTGCCGTTAGCGTATTCATAACCACCACTTCAATAGGTTTCGCGCCCACAATGTTCGCCATGGCTTCGGTTAAATATTCATGATAGTTTAACCATGGGTTTTTAGCTTCAAAATGTCCTTCAACGCCTAACTTAGCCCAATCTTCAAGTTCTTGGTTTACGTAAGTTTTAGTGTTTTTGGGTTGTAGCCCTAAAGAATTTCCTGTCATATAAATCAAATCATTTCCATGCTTATCTTTTGGAATATGAAATTGATTTCGGTATGATTTTAAAACATCATTTTGGTCTTGTGCTATGGCGTAATCTATACCTAATTTATAATCGGACAAGGTGTTTTTATTTTCGGTTTCTAACAAAAATAAGCATTATAAACTTAGAAATGAAGCCTAAAAAATATCGCATAATGCATATGCAAATTTTCGTATCTTTAGTAAAAACTTAAAGCTATGGCGAAAATAAAAGAATATTCAAACGGGGAAACCACCGTAGTTTGGGAAGCTAGTAAGTGCATTCATTCTGCTATTTGTGCTAAAGGTCTGCCAAAAGTGTTCAGGCCTAGTCTAAGACCCTGGATTAAACTAGATGAAGCAGAAACAAAAGCTATTATTAACCAGGTAAAGCAATGTCCGTCTGGTGCCTTACGCTATTATATGAATGATGAAAAAGACAGCGCTTCTGAAACTTTAGAAACCAAAGTTGAGGTTTTAGAAAATGGGCCATTGTTGGTGTACGGCACTCTAAAAGTAGTGGACAAAGAAGGAAATGAGGCTATTAAAAATAAAACTACGGCGTTTTGCAGGTGTGGAAAATCAGAAAATAAACCCTATTGCGATGGCGCACATGTAAAAGCAGAATTTAAAGGCTAAACAAGTATTGCCTTAAAAAGATAAAAGCGCTTCAATTTATAATTGAGGCGCTTTGGATATATATAGACGCGTATGCGGAAAAAACGTTATACTTTATTTACGAAATTGGTCGTACTTTAGATGTTTTACTTACAACATGAATCAACAAAAATCGTTTTTCGAAACCAATAAGGCAACTTGGAATACTAAAGTCAAAGTTCATGCCAAAAGTGAGATGTATGACATTGAAGCATTTAAAAATGGAAAATCCTCTTTAATGCTTTATGAATTGAAGGCTCTCGGAGATGTTTCAGGGAAATCGTTGTTGCATTTGCAGTGTCATTTTGGTCAGGATACTTTGAGTTGGAGCAGGCTGGGAGCTAAATGTACAGGTGTAGATTTGAGTGATGAAGGGATAAAACTAGCCAAACAATTAAATACGGAATTAAATTTAGATGCCGAATTTGTGTGTTGCAATGTTTTAGATACCTCTAAGTTTGTAAAAGATGAATTTGATATTGTATTTACAAGTTACGGCGTAATTGGATGGTTGCCAGATTTAAAACCGTGGGGCAAAATGATAGCTGAACGTTTGAAGCAAGGTGGTACATTTTTTATGGCAGAATTTCACCCGATTGTTTGGATGTTTGATTATTTAGAAGGCAAGCCTGTGATGAAATATGGCTATATGCAAGACGAGGTGATTTATGAAGAATATGAAGGTACTTATGCTAATGAAAACTCTAAAATGATAAGTAAGGAATACGCTTGGAATCATGGTTTGGGTGAAGTAGTTACGGCTTTAACCGAAGCAGGATTGCATATCGAATATTTAAAAGAATTTGATGAAAGCCCGTATGACGTATTGCCTGATTTAATAAAAACAGACGCTGGAATGTACGTAACAAAAGATAAATTATATCCTTTGATTTTTTGTTTGAAGGCAATGAAAGTTTAGGGTTGAATTTTTGGAAGAGGAAAGGTTTTTTTTATTTGTTATATATGGGTGTTGGCTGTGGTATTTTACTCTTCCTTAAATTTATTTTTTAAACTAGAATAAAACATTTGAAAATGTTCAGGTGCTAAAGAATAACCTAGCCTTTGTTCAAAAACTTCATTTGCAGTTAAATTAAGGTTTGATTCAATTAGATTAGTTGTTTTTTCACTTTTAATTCTATTTAAAAATTCTCCTAAGTCTTTAGGTTTGATTTGATTTACTAACTGCTCAATGGACTTGTCTAAATCCCACATTATTCTTAAGGTATAAGTATGATTTCGATTAAATGTTAGCTCTAATGTCTTGATAATTTCAGTAAAAGGTTCCAGTTCTTTTTTTTACGATTTTCATTATCGAAGAATGATGACTAAAATATACCGCAAATAAATCTGTTATTAAATGCTTTATTGAGATTTCTTCGATGTCCTTGAATTCTCTTTTAACTTTTGAATTCCAACTATAACTAGAACTAAAGAGTTCTTTAATATTTAAGTTTAATATTAATTCATCAGTTGATAAATCTGAATGAAGTATATTAAGTGGTAAATGTCTATGATTTATGTAGCCTCTTAATTGATAACAAAATCTATAAGCTTGAGATTCATCATACATTTTATTAAAAATGCTATGCATTTCTTCTTGAGTTTCTTTGTCAAAATTGCGTTCAACAATTCCAATTATATTATTATAGAAAATATAAATTGATGAGATAGCATTAATTAGTCTATAATTTAATTCTCTTAGATAGCCTTCTTTTTGAAAGTCGGTTGAAATCTTTTTCCTAGCTGTATGTTTGTTAATAAATAACTGAAGTTGATTTAGGTTCTTAATGAGTAAACACCAACTAATATCAAATTCATTATAAATTTCTATTGCTTTATTATACTTGTGTAATTTTTTCCATTTATCGTAATCAATATTAATAAGTTTTACTGTGTTTTCTTCTTTAATTTTAATTGAAGTAATTTTACTCTTCTTAAATCGATTAAATTTCTGTTTAATTTTTCGAAATAGTGTAGGTTTTTTATTCTGATTAGACCAATCTTTTATAACAATGTCAAAAACTGGATTTTTATCAAAAGGAATTAATTCTATTATATGGTTTTGGTAATTTTTCAGATAACTTGTTTTAATTCGATATGTTGCTCTATATTACTACCAATGGTTTCGACTATGAGTAGTTGCGAGGGTTTTCAGAAGTAGGCGAGAACAAGCAATTACTTATAGCCATTGTTGTGCAACGTAATTTTTTAATAAACTATTGTTTCCATTGATGACCAATCAGCAATTTTTAATCCACTTAACCAATCAAATTCAACAACTCTATATTCTTTGTTATTACCTTTTTTTTCAGTTAAAAATTTAAATGTGAAACACATTTTATTTTTTTCCTTATTATACGTCAATTCAACTGAGTAATTTTCTGTTGGTACAGAATTCACCTTTGCCCATTTGATAGCTTTTTCAAACATTAATTCGTTATTCTGAAAACTATTCCTAAATGGGTTAGTCGTTTTTTCATTAAAAGAATATGTATAATTAAAATCTTTAGAAGGCCAATTACAACTAATGATTTGACCATACTTATCAATATCAATTTTTATATAATATTCTGAAATTCCAATATTTTCACCTGATAATAAATAAACAAATTGGTACTCAGTTGCCAACCAACCTCTTTTGTATGCTAAAGGATTTTCTTTAAAATAGTCATCTAAATTTGCTCTTATACCTTCGTAGTAAGTTGCTTTTTCGAACCAATCTCCTAAAATTACTTTTAAATAAAGTTCTAAATTCAATTTTATATTTTCAGGTATCTGGTTTAAGTTTTTAATCTCTCTACTGTAACCAATAAATCCAGAAGCAGGATTGTACCTTCCTGCAACAATTATATTTTCTTGCGAGTTAATATGAAAACTCGTGAAGGTCAATATTAGAATTATTAATGTCTTTTTCAAACTGTTCTCCTTTATGTTGCACAACTCGTTATATAGTAACTTTTATCACTTATATCCCGTAAATGCATCAGGATATAGTAAGTTTTTTGTCACTGTTATACCGTAAAGATAATTATTCTTATTTGTAAGAAAAAACTAAAAACCCGAATAGATTTCTATTGGAGTTTTTAATTATTTTATTTTTAAAATCAATTTTACTTAATGACTTTCCTTTAGTAATTCCTTTGGAAATTTAGCTTGAAAACGCTTTAATCTTGGGATAGAAACATTACGAATATAACCGTTATTTGGGTGTAAACGCTCGTAGTTTTGATGGTAATCTTCGGCTACCCAAAACTTTTGGAAAGGATAGACTTCGGCGGCGATTTTAGCGTCTAGTTGTTTTGCCAAAGCTTCCTTTTTCTCTAAAATGATGTTCTTTTGCTCGTCATTTTGATAAAAAATAATGGAGCGGTATTGCGAGCCTTTATCTGGCCCTTGTCCGTTTACCTGTGTTGGGTTTTGCGATGCGAAATAGGCGTCAACGAGCGTTGAAAAGCTCACCACTTTTGGGTCGTAAATAACTTCTACGGCTTCGGCGTGTCCTGTACGGCCTGTGTTGCTGGCTTCATATGTAGGATTGTCGGTATAACCGCCAGAGTAGCCATTAATCACCTCGTCTACGCCTTTTATGCTTTCGTAAACTGCTTCTACACACCAAAAGCAACCGCTTGCAAAATACGCCTTTGCTTTTCCGTTTTCTAATGGTACTTCAACTGGTGTTGCGTTGATTACTTTTTGTTGCTTTTCGTTGTTTTGTGCTGCGTTTTGACAACTAAATAATAGCGCTAAGGCTAAAATGGTGAATAGGTTTCTCATTGTTTTTTCTTTTTCTAATAGACGTATAAAAATACAAAACCTTAAATGAGAAAATGTGAAAGTTGTTTTAAATATTGGTTTTACTTTGTTTTCAACTGCGTTCAAATTTTACAAATAAAAAAAGCCCTCAAATTTTGAAGGCTCTTAATTTTATTTTTGGAATTAGATTATATTTTAGAAAATAACTTTTCCATTTTTGCTTTTTGTTCTTCAGCTAATGCGGCATCTACTAATATTCTTCCACTATGCTCGTCTGTAATTACTTTTTTACGAGAAGCTATTTCTACCTGAACTTGCGGTGGAATTGTAAAGAAAGAACCACCCGAAGCACCTCTTTCGATTGGCACTACTGCTAAGCCATTTTTTACATTCTTGCGAATTCTGTCGTAAGCAGCAACTAAACGCTCTTCTATTTGAGTTTTGTACTCCTCTGACTTGGCAATTAAAGCTTGCTCTTCTTTTTCAGTTTCTGCTAAAATAGCATCTAACTCACCTTTTTTGTGCTTTAAATGTGTTTCGCGCTCTTTTAACTGATCTTTCGTAGCAGAAATTACTTCTTTCTTTTGCTCAATTTGTGCCTTAAATTCTTTGATGTGTTTTTCGGCTAACTGAATTTCTAGTTCCTGAAATTCTATTTCTTTAGAAAGTGAGTTGAATTCTCTGTTATTTCTAACATTTTTTTGTTGCTCACCGTATTTTTTAATAAGTGCCTTAGACTCTTCTATAAGGTTTTTTCTAGAGGAAATATCGTTGTCTATTACCGCTAAATCGTTTACTAATTTGTCTAATCTTATATTTAATCCGGCAACTTCGTCTTCTAAATCTCTCACTTCTAAAGGCAATTCTCCACGTACATTTCTTATTTCGTCAATGCGAGAATCTATAAGTTGTAAATCGTAAAGAGCTCTTAAACGCTCTTCTACAGTAACTTCTTTCTTTTTAGCCATACTTTAAAAATACTTAACAGGATTGGTATTTGTCTTTGATAAAATGATTGCAAAATTAGTAATTTTTTTTGTAAGATACTCTACTAAAAGATTTTTTGTGAATTGTTCACTTTCATAATGCCCAATGTCGGCTAAAAGAATGCTATTTTCGGCTGCGAAAAAGTCGTGATATTTCAAATCGGCAGTCACAAAGGCATCAGCTCCCGCAGCTTTAGCACTAGTAATTGCAAAGCTCCCCGAGCCTCCTAAAACTGCTACTTTTTTAATGGTTTTGTTTAAAAATTTGGAATGACGAATACAGCCAGTTTTCATTGTAGTTTTAAGCTTGTTGAGAAAATCTGTTTCCGATAGCGGTGTTGACAAATCACCTATCATTCCCATACCAATATGTTGGTTTTTATTTTCTATGGTAACCACCTCATACGCTACTTCTTCATAAGAATGGCTATCGAACAACGTTTTTAAAACCCGTGATTCTATGTGTTTAGGGAAAGTAATAGTAATTTTGGTTTCAGCTTCAGTATGCGTTGTGCCTTTTTTTCCAAGGCTTGGGTTAGAAGCTTCGTTGCCTTTAAACGTGCCGAAACCGTCTAAGTTAAAACTGCAATTATCGTAATTACCAATGCTACCTGCGCCAACATTAAATAGAGCGACGCGCAATGCCTCTGCTTCATTTTTAGGCACATAAGTTGTTAGTTTTTTTATGGTATCGTTTTGTGGTATTAATATTTGTTTGTTTTGTAATTCCAATTGATTACAAATCATAGCATTCACACCATTAAATGCATTGTCTAGCGCGGTGTGCATACTATAAATAGCAATATTGTGTTGTATAGCTTTCATTACAACACGCTCCACATATGTTTTGCCATTAAGTTTTTTTAAACCTTTAAAAATTATGGGATGAAAACTTACAATAAGGTTACAATTTTCTGCTATAGCTTCATCTACAACAGTTTCCAATGTGTCAAGTGTTACTAAAACTCCAGTCAATTCAGTGTTTTTATTACCTACTAAAAGACCAACATTGTCAAAGTCTTCGGCATAAGATAATGGCGCCAAAGTTTCTAAATGATTTATAACATCTTGTACAATCATAATTTATTTATTTGCTTCAAAGATAAAATATTATACATTCGCTTAAATGAAGCTGCTTAGAAAAATATTATTTCCCATAGTACCCATTTATTATCTGGTTACTTGGTTACGAAATAAGCTATACGATTTAGGTATTAAACCATCAACTTCTTTTGATGTGCCAGTAATTTGTGTAGGCAATTTAAGCGTTGGTGGAACTGGCAAAACGCCAATGATTGAATATTTAATTTCACTTCTAAAGGATGATTACAAGGTAGCAACCTTAAGTAGGGGCTACAAGCGCGAAACAAAGGGGTTTCAATTAGCAGAAAAAACAACTGCTATGGAAGCTATAGGTGACGAGCCATTTCAATTCCATAATAAGTTTGGGGGGTCTATTCGTGTTGCTGTTGATAGCAATCGTACTAATGGGATTAAACGTTTATTGCGTCTTGAACACGCTCCTGAGGTTATTTTGCTTGATGACGCATTTCAACACAGAAAAGTAAAGGCGGGCTTTAACGTTATGCTCACCACCTATAACCATCCTTTTTTTAAGGATATAGTCTTGCCAACGGGCAATTTGAGGGAGCCAAGAAAAGGTTACAAAAGAGCAGATATTATTATCGTTACCAAATGCCCAAACCATTTAAGTGATGTTGAAAAAGAAATGTTTATTAAATGTATAAGGCCATTAAAAAAACAACATGTTTTTTTTAGCTCTATTGCGTATTCCAATGAAGTAGTATCTAAAACATCAAAAGTAGATTTATCTCATTTTAACGATTTTACTTTGGTGACAGGTATTGCCAATGCAACGCCTTTAGTTGATTTTTTAAACTCTAAACACTTAAAGTTTAAGCACCTGAATTTTAAAGATCATCATGATTTTTCTCAGGAAGATATTTCTAAATTAGAATCTCTTAAGACCATACTCACTACGGAAAAAGATTTTATGCGTTTGCAGCGTTATAAATCTATAGAGGACAAGTTGTTTTATTTGCCGATAACAGTAAAAATTTCTGAAAGTGAGACGTTTAACGATTTAGTACAAGCCTTTGTGAAATCGTTTTAAGCAGTAGCAGATTTTTTATTCGACAAGGCATTGAAAAGCTTCTTTTCAAATTCTTCTTGTTTGAATGGTTTGGGGATAATATCGGTAAAGCCAGCTTCCTCAAACTCGTGCATTTTATCTTCAATAGTAACGGCTGTAAGTGCAAAAATGGTAAGTTCCTTATCAAAAGTCCTTACAATTTTAGTAGCCTCTATACCGCTAATTCCCGGCATATGAATATCCATTAAAATAATATCGTATTTGTTCTCTTTAATTTTATCAACTGCAGCTTCACCATTATCCACAATTTCACAGTTGAGCTCCATTTTAGTTAAAATCTTTTTGGTTATCATTTGGTTGATTTTGTTGTCTTCAACTACTAAAATTTTAACCGTACTTAAATCAATATTTTGTTTGGCTTCAAGTTGTTTAACTTCTTTTTTAACCAAAGTTTCTTTGGCTTCCTTGTATTCTAAAGGAATTTCGAAGAAAAATGTAGTGCCTTTTCCTAGTTCGCTCTGTAAATAAATTTTACCCTTTAAAATTTCAATTAAACCTTTAACAATAGATAGTCCTAAACCTGTGCCACCATATTTTCTGTTGATTTGAATGGAGCCTTGAGAGAAACTTTCAAACATATTATCCTGCTTCTCTTTAGTAATACCAATACCATTATCCTCTACTTCAAAACGAAGATTATAGGTGTCGTTTTCTTGACCTATTTTGTAAACTCTAATCCAAATATCGCCGTCCTTGGTAAACTTTATAGAGTTGCCAATAAGGTTAATCAATATTTGGGAAATCTTTAATTGGTCTGCAATAAAGTTTTCGGGCAGGTCTTTGTCGTATTCAAAATGAATCGTGATGTTGTTGTCTAATGCCGAATTATTAAGCGCTAAAATAATATTGTTAATTTTCTTTTTAAGATTAAAAGGTTCTGGCTCTACCTCTACCTTATTGGCTTCGATTTTATTAATTTGAAGGATGTCATTAATAAAAGTCAATAAATAATCCCCGGAAAATTTAAGCGATTTTAAATGTTGTATTTGCTCGGGTTTTGGGTCTTCATCCAGTAGCATATTACTAAGGCCAGTTACGGCATAAAGCGGTGTTCTCAATTCATGTGTTACTGTAGATAAGAAATTTGCCTTTGTTTTAGAGGCAAGTTCTGCTTTTTCTTTGGCGATAATAAGCTCATTATTTTTCTTATGGAGCATATTATTCGTCTTTAACCTAATATTGTTGTTTTTGTATAATGAAAGTGTAAGTAATGATAGAATCGTAATGAGCGCAACACTAAGTATAGATATAAGCGTACTTAAATCATTTTTACTATTGGCTTCTTCTAACTGTGCCTTTTGTTTTTTATTACTTTCAATTTGATCATTAATCAAAAACTCTATCCTTTTTTCTGGGGAAAGATTGTCACGTTTTACATTTCTTAATGAATCTGATAGTCTTACATGAGATTTTAAATAATTGGTAGCCAATTCATAATTTTTAGTACTTTCATAGATATTGCTTAATACCAAAAGCCCAGAGTTTTCGACAGATTTTAATCCATTGGTTTTTGCAATCTCTAAACCTTCTTTGGTAAAACTTAATGCTTTTTCATGGTCGTTTAAAATATTATGAACCTTACCATGATGAACCAATGCGCTACATAACGTGCTATTAAGATTTTCCTTTCTGGAAAGAACAATAGCTTGTTCGATGAGTTCTCGAGCTTTTCTATAATTTTTCAGTTCAATATATGCATTACCCTCAGCTAATAGAGTCCCTGCAAGTTCGGATTGCATCTGTTCTTCTTGAAATTTCGATTTGGCTGCGCGATAAGAGTCTAGTGCTTGATAAATATTACCTTTTGCCATATAAACATCACCAAATGTTTTATAAGAGCGACCAAGATTTTTGTTGTCGTTTATAATGCGTTGCATTTCAACAGCAGCCGTGAGTGCTTTTATTGCGGCGTCTTCTTCTTCTATAATTAAATGAAGATTTCCTTTCATGGATTGAATTAATCCAATACTTTTTTTGTTATCGGAATTTTGAGCCAGCTCTAGAGCTTCGTCAAGCGTTTTTTGTGCCTCAAAATATTTGAAGTTTTCAATGTCCTTTTGAGACTGCTCGATGCGGTAGTTGATGTTGTTTTGAATAATCTCAGGATCCTTCTCAATGGTATTTTGAGAGGATATCATGATTGATTGCAACATCAAAACAATAAATATGTATTGTTTTATTTGGGACATTTTTAGATTCAATAGGTCGACAAATATAAATATTTATTCGATAAAATACATTTTTTTATCGATAAATTACACATTTTTATTAATTAATATGCTTTTGAGCCTTATAAGATGAGCGTACTAGAGCACTACTTTCTACATGTCTAAATCCTAAATCGAGGCCTATTTCTTTGTATTCGTCAAACTCATCGGGGTTAATAAAACGTTTTACGGGCAAATGTTTTTTACTTGGTTGTAGGTATTGTCCTATAGTTACAACATCCACATCATTTTCCCTTAAATCATGAAGCGTTTCTATAATTTCGGCTCTGGTTTCTCCCAAACCAAGCATAATTCCAGACTTTGTACGTCGTTGTCCTTGTTGTTTTAAGTATTTTAAAACCCCCATACTTCTGTCGTATTTCGCTTGAATACGTACTTCGCGTGTTAGTCGTCTTACGGTTTCAATATTATGAGATACTACTTCAGGAGCTACATTTATTATTCTATCAATATGCCTTTCAATTCCTTGGAAATCAGGAATAAGTGTTTCTAAAGTCGTTTCAGGATTCATTCTGCGTACAGCGTTTACGGTTTCCGCCCACATTATACTACCCATATCTTTTAAGTCGTCTCTATCAACGCTTGTTAATACGGCATGTTTAATATTCATTATTTTTATGGAGCGTGCTACTTTTTCTGGTTCGTCCCAATCAACAGTTTCGGGTCTTCCTGTTTTTACGCCACAAAACCCACAAGAGCGTGTACAGATGTTTCCCAAAATCATAAATGTGGCTGTACCTTCACCCCAACATTCACCCATATTTGGGCAGCTTCCGGATGTACAAATGGTATTTAGTTTGTACTTGTCAACTAGCCCTCTTAATTCAGTATATTTTTTTCCTGTTGGAAGCTTAACGCGCAACCATTTAGGTTTGCTTTGTCGCTCAGGTAATATATTAGAAATTGTTTCCTTTTCCATTGCTAAAAATTGAACTGCAAAGATACGAAGTATTCTGTTAAAAGGTAAGTTACAGTGTTGTAAGATACCAAGCACTAAAACCTATTAAAAAAAGGATGCCAAACCAGCTTAAAACATGCATATTTTTAGAGGGTTGCCAATCTTTTGGAGTGTGTCGTCCTGAAATAAGAATGTAGTTGATAATAGCGTAAAATGGCGCTGTGATAAACGATAGAATTGTGGCAATTTTAATGAGCAGTCCCATTTCAGAACCTAAAAATAAAAAGATGTAAATAGTGCCCAGACAGAGCAAAACAATCCAAAATAGATATCCGAGCTTAAACGTTCTATCCAAAAGCAATTCCGAAGTTCTATCCATGGCTCGTGGTGAAGCATCAAGTGTGGTTAGAGTTGTGCTAAACATAGTGGTAAATGCAGCAACCCCGATAATGATGTATGCCCAACTACCTAGACTTTTGGTGTACATATCAATTAATTGGCCTGCGAAAATACCTGCCGCACTATGAAACGTTTCACCGCTACTAAACATTACTAAGGCGCCTAGGAGAACAAAGCAGAAACCTAAAATGATGGTGCCAATATAACCAACGTTGAAATCGAATAGAGCACCTTTTGTAGAGAAATCTACCTGTGTCTTTTTCTTCTCCAATGTCCAGAGTGAATGCCAAACCGAAATATCTAAAGGTCCAGGCATCCAACCCATAAATGCAATTAAGAATGCAATTTCTAAACCGTTTTTTGGCAATACTTGAGCTACAGAAAGCGTTGTGCCAGTATTGAACATTGCCATTATTACAGCAGCAATAGTGCTAATGGATAGTATAATAATGATAACTTTAATAAGATTATCTAACAGTTTGTATTTTCCAAAAAGTAACAAAGTGAGGCAGATAGCCAAAATAAGTATTGACCAGATTTGAACACTATTTAAAGCTACACCGCCTATTTGTGTAGTTTCAAATTCATAGAATAAAGTTGAAGCAATGCCTGCAGTAACTATGGTAACGGCCATTTGTATCACAAACATGGTGCCTAAGGTTAATACGTAATAGGCTATTAACGTGCTTTTGCCCAGTTTTTTATAGCCGTCGAGCAAACTTTCGCCCGTGGCTGCTGCATACCTTGGGCCATATTGAAAAAACGGATATTTAAAAAGTGTTACTAAAAATAAAGCCCAAATTAGGCCCAGACCAAAATCGGCACCAGCTCTCGTAGATTGTACCAAATGTGATACGCCAATGGCAGCGCCAGCAAAAAGTAAGCCTGGACCAAGATTTTTTAGTTTTTCAACCATTTTTATTTGTAATCACTTCAGCTAATAGTTTTTTAGCACGAAGTAACTTCACTTTTACATTGTTTATAGGTTCGTTTAATTCTTTAGAAATTTCTTTATAACTCAACTCCTGGAAGTATCGGAGATTAATGACTTTTTGATAATGTGGTTTCAGTTTTTTAATGTCTCGAAGTAAATTGGCTAAATTTTGTTCAGTAATTAACTTGTCTTCAACAGTAGGCGATTCATCAAGGATTTGAAACGCTTTTCTATCGTCTTTTGAAATAATGTGTTTTATCGAGTTTTTTTCTTTTCTAACTAAATCAATATGAATGTTTTTGGAAATAGTAATCAACCAGGTTTTGAAAGTGTAATTTTCATCAAACGTTTCAATTCTATCGAAAGCCCTAGAGAAGGTTTGAATGGTAATATCCTCAGCATCATTTTCATTCTGAACGCGCTTTAGCTGAAATCCGTAAACATCGTCCCAATACAAATCCAATAGATAATTAAAGGCTTTTTGGTCGTTTTTTTTAGCGCGAGAGATGGCTTCGTTTATTTCCAATGGTTGGGTTTTGAAATAATATTTGATATAAAGATAGCTAATTGAGAAACAATTAAAAACAATTCTAGCACCGGTAGCAGTAAAATCAGGTCGGTTTCATTAAGTTTTTTTGCTGATAGTCCGTATGAAGAAAATTGACTTACCAATCTTATTAAAATGAGTAAACATACAACAATTGGAAAATGCCAAAACGCCAGTAATACAACAGATAATAGCCAAAACAAAAAACTAGAGGTATAAAATAATGTTAGAATGATTTTATGACTTAATTTGTAATGCTTTGCGGTAGAAATATGTCTGCGTTTCTGCCTTATCCAGCTTTTTAAAGACATTTTAGGAACAGATGTTGTAAAGCTGTCAGGTGAAATGCAAATACGTGTATTTGAGTTTGTGGCGGCTTCATTTATGAATAAATCATCATCTCCCGAGTGAATGTTCATATGTTTCATAAAACCATTCACTTTAAAAAATTGTGCTTTTGTATAGGCTAAATTCCTGCCAACACCCATGTATGGCATTCCTATTTTTGCAAGAGAAAAGTAGGATATGGCAGCTATTAATGTTTCAAACCGAATAAGTTTATTTAATAGTGAATTTTTAATTTTTGAATAAGCCCCATAACCTAATACAATAGAGGTTTCAGGATTAAAATTGGAAACCATTGCTCTTATCCAATATTTTGAAAGGGGTTTGCAATCGGCATCTGTAAATAATAAAATATTATGTTCGGCCGCTTTTATACCAAGTGTTAATGGGTATTTTTTATTACCCCAAAAGATTTCAACGGGCTCTACATTAACAATTTTGATGTTTTGATGAGATTTTGAAAAGTCTTCCATAACCTCCAAAGTATCATCATGAGATCCATCGTTTATCAAAACAATTTGAAAATTCTCATACTCTTGCCGAATCACTGAAGGTAAAAACAGTTTTAGGTTTTCAGCTTCATTCTTCGCACAAATAATTACAGATACGGGAGCTTTAGAATTTGTAACGACCGATTTAGGTTTGAAAAAAGCAAGTTTTCCAAAGACGTGCAATAAAAAGAACACTTGAATTAAAACAACTACAATAAGGGAGTAGAGTGCAATATCAAGAATAATCATCAATTAGTTAGAATGTTGCGGTTCATTACATTCGCTAAATTGATCTGGAGTTTTTCCACAAAAACCACAAGCCTCACCATCTTTATTTAACATTGGGTTTTGGCTAGCGCAGGTTCCTGCGAATTTACCATCTTTTTTTGCCCAAATTTTAATAGCAATACCAGCAACACCAACACCTAAAAGCAGTAATGTGATAAGTAGAAGTTTCATGAAATTTTATTTTGTGCAAAGATACAGATTTTACAAAAAAATGGCTGTAAAATACACATTATAATTAAGGTGTTGTGACGGTTTTGTATTTTAGGTGTCTCATTACTAATGAAATATGTTTTTTAGTACTAACCAATTAAATATTATATCATCATGAAAAAATTATTTGCAGAATTTTTCGGAACATTTTGGCTGGTTTTTGGAGGTTGTGGTAGTGCAATTTTTGCCGCTGCCTTTCCAGAAGTTGGTATCGGGCTTTTAGGGGTATCGCTTGCATTTGGTTTAACAGTTTTAACCATGGCCTATGCTGTAGGGCATGTTTCTGGAGCGCATTTTAATCCTGCTGTATCATTAGGCTTATGGGCTGGAGGTAAATTTGAAGGAAAACACCTTTTAGGCTATGTTATCGCACAACTTATTGGTGCCATTGCCGCTGCAGGAGCACTTTACCTTATTGTTTCTGGTAAATCTGATTTTACTGACATTGGCGATTTTGCAGCTAATGGTTATGGAGAATTATCTCCTGGAGGCTATAGCATGGTGTCGGTTTTGGTAACAGAATTTATACTTACTATGTTTTTTCTTTTAATTATTTTAGGAAGTACATACCCAAAAGCGCCAAAAGGATTTGCTGGTATCGCCATAGGTTTAGCGTTAACTTTAATTCACTTAATTAGTATTCCAATTTCAAATACATCAGTTAACCCAGCAAGGTCTACAAGTCAGGCCTTATTTGCTGGTGGAGATTTTACCGCACAATTATGGTTGTTCTGGTTAGCTCCAATAGCTGGTGCAATAGTGGCTGGATTTATACATAAAACATTTTTCGATAAGGAATAAAGACAATAACCTTTAATAAGAGTTATTAATAGCAATTAAAAAGCCTCTTTTCATTTGGAAAAGAGGCTTTTTCAATATTAAAGCGATGCTAATTTGCTTTTTATTGTAAGCTAATTTCTGCTACAGTGTTTTCTAATGATGCTACCGCATTACCGCCTTTAGGTTCTATGGTAATATTTAAGCCTCTTGCATTTTCCGTAAACGGAATTCTCTTTAATTGTCTGTCGGTTTCGTTCAAAATACCTAAACTCACCATTTTACCTTGTAAATCTGCCCAGATTTGATAGCATTGTTCTTCAGGTAATTGCGGAAGCGATACCACATCAATCATAGATGTTTTTTCCTTAGGGTTAATATAGGCAACAGTTTTTAAGTTTCTAGCACGATTGTTACCTTTCATAATATATTTGTAGGTATCTGGATCGTTTAAACGCTTAAACTGCTCCATAACGGCGTCCAACTTTTTGTTGTTCATTTCTATATCACTTCTCAAATCAAATATTTCATCGACAACCACCTGATTTTCTTCAGCTAGCTTTTGATTTTGATTGTAGAATAAATAGGTGCTTGCCGCAAACACAATGGCTGCAACACTAGCGGCAATGCTTAATTTATACCATTTTTGGTATCTTTCCCTGCGTGTTAGTTTTATAACTGGTGGATCAAGTTCTTCTAATACATTATCTAAAATATATTTCGGCGCTTCTACAGCATTGCTTTTTGCAACAATTTCTAGGTTATGTTGCATTGTGTTATATGCGTTTTGTACTTCTGGATATTTTGAAATGTAGGTTTCAACCTGTGTCGTTTCGGCAGCAGTTGTTGTGCCCATTAGATATTTATCTAACAGACCTGAATTTAAAAAAGTAGTTATTTTCTCATTCATGACTTGGTTTAATTAAGGATTGTAAATTTTTTTCAATTCCCGCAATCCAATTTTTAATCTCGATTTTATAGTCCCCAACGGAATATCTAGCTCATCGCTGGCTTCCTGTTGTGTCATACCTTCAAAAAATAGCGCATTAATCACTATTTGATACTTTTCATCCAAGGTGCCTAAATGCTTTTTAATATCTAAAACATCTTGGTTTAAAGAGTTCGTTGTAATTTTATATACGCTAGAATTGTCGATTTGGACTTCTTTCTCGGATTTATTTTTTAAAGACCTGGTTTTATCAATAGCTGTATTGTATGCAATTCGGTAAAGCCAAGTAAATAATTTGGCCTTAGAGGCATCGTATTTTTTTGCATAACGCCAAATTTTTACAAATGTTTCCTGTAAAACGTCTTGTGCTGTTTCTTCATCAGTAATCACCTTTCGTATCACGCCATAAAGTGCATCGGCATAGTTTTCATAAAGTAAAGAAATAGCACGTTTGTCGCTATTTTTCAATAAACTAACTATTTCTTTTTCTATGTTTGAAATCAATGTAAGGTGGTTTAATTAGTTGTTGCTTAATTAGAACTGATAAACGCCAAAGTTAGAAATTTATTTAAACTACAGGATATTTACTTCAGCTTCAATTGAAATGCCAAACACACGTAAAACAGTTTTCTGAATTAATTTCGAAAGCTTTAGAATATCAGAGCCTTTGGCGTCTCCATAATTTACAAGAACTAAAGCTTGTTTTTTATGTACGCCATAATTGCCAAAGCGTTTCCCTTTAAATCCTGCTGTTTCAATAAGCCAACCAGCTGGAACTTTTACTTCACTTTCTGAAATAGGATAGCTTGGGATGTTCTTAAAATTCTCCTGAAGTTTTTCAAATTTTACTTTTGAAATTACTGGGTTTTTGAAAAAACTTCCGCTGTTACCAATATCCTTCGGGTTTGGTAATTTACTCTCTCTAATGGCAATAACTGCTTTTGAAATATCTTGAATAGTTGGGTTTTTAATGTTTTGAGCTTCCAATTCTGAAGTTATGGCGCCATAAGCTACACTAAGTTTGTGTTTATGCTTCGTAAGTTTAAATACCACAGAAGTGATACTATATTGTCCTTTTACGTCATTTTTAAAAATGGAATTTCTATAACCAAAATTGCATTCATCTTTAATAAACGTTTTTGCCTGTAGGGTTTCAATGTGTATGGCGTCACAGGATATAAAAGTGTCTTTTAATTCTACGCCGTAGGCACCAATGTTTTGAATGGGTGCAGTACCAACGTTACCAGGGATGAGCGATAGGTTTTCGAGCCCGCCAAAATCTCTTTCCAAACACCATAACACAAACTCATGCCAGTTTTCACCAGCATTTGCCTTTACCCAAACAAAATGGTCATCTTCATGTTCTATAGTAATGCCTTTCAGGTTTATGTGTATTACAAGTTTTTTTTGGTCTTGTGTAAGTAGCATATTGCTGCCCCCTCCTAAAAGTAACTTTTTCGGAAAATGCTTTAGGGCTAAAACCTCTTTTAATTCTTCAATGGTTGACACTGCAACAAAATGCTCTGCTTTTACATTAATACCAAATGTATTGTAGTTTTTTAAAGATATATTTTTTTCAATTTGTATCAATCTTTATACACTTTTAGGCCTTCCTTAATAATATTAGCAGCTTTTATCAAGCTTTCTTTCTTAAGTACGTAGGCAATTCTAATTTGGTTGATGCCTACACCAGGTGTAGAATAGAAACCTCCAGCAGGGGCAACCATAACCGTTTCATTATCAATGCTAAATGATTCTAGAAGCCATTGGGCAAAATAATCCGCATTTTTTATGGGAAGCTCTGCAATACAATAGAAAGCACCTTTTGGTATAGCAACTTTTACACCGTCAATATTTTGTAATTCAGCAATTAAAGTATCTCGTCGCTCAATATATTCTTGCTTCACATCGTCAAAATAGCTTTGGGGTGTGCTTAGCGCAGCTTCACTGGCAATTTGTGCATATGTTGGCGGACTAAGACGTGCTTGGGCAAATTTTAAAACCGTATGTCTTACGATTTCATTTCTAGTAACCAAACATCCAATTCTAGCACCGCACATGCTGTACCGTTTAGAAACAGAATCAATCATTATGGTGTGTTCATCTAAATCTTCTAATTCCATAATAGAATAATGGGAGTTGCCATCATATGTAAACTCTCGGTAAACTTCATCTGAAATTAAAAACAAATCGTGCTTTTTAACTAAAGCTGCCAATTGCTCAATTTCTTCTTTGGAATATAAGTAGCCTGTAGGGTTGCCAGGGTTGCAAATCATTATGGCTTTAGTGCGTGCAGTAATTAATTTTTCAAATTCTGCTATTGCTGGTAATGCAAAATTATCTTCAATTTTAGAAACTATAGGTCTTACCTTTATACTTGCAGCTGTGGCAAATGCAATATAATTGGCATAAAAAGGTTCGCATATAATTACTTCGTCATCAGGATCCATAATACTTCCAAATATAAAAGCAATGGCTTCACTTGCTCCAGTAGTTACAATTATATCGTTATGCGATACTGAAATATTATGGTGTGCGTAGTAATTTGCAATCTTTTTTCTATAGGTATCAGAACCTTCAGAACGTGAATAAGATAAAATCTCAACATCATTTTCCTTAACTGCTTTTAGGGCTACTTCTGGGGTTTTAATATCAGGCTGACCAATATTGAGATAATAGATAAATTTACCTTCTGCTTCAGCTTTTTCAGCATAAGGCACAAGTTTGCGTATAGGAGATTCAGGCATATTTCGCCCTTTATGAGATATTGAAGGCATGTAAAAACTGTTAAGCGGCAAAGTTGCAAAAATTATCTTAAAATTTTTTTAAAAAACGAAGCTAAATTAACAACACACTGTAAAGATTTGTAACTTGATTTGGAATAGATTGTTGTAATTATAATGAAGCGGTTTTTATTTATAATGTTTTTTTGCCTTGGGTGTTTTAGTACCGCATTAGCTCAAGGGCATTTCATGGTTCATAATAAAAAGGGAAAGGATAAAATTAGTTTCAAGCTAATTAATAACCTTATTGTATTTCCTGTTGAGGTAAATGGTGTAGAACTTTCGTTTATTCTAGATACAGGCGTTAGTAAGCCCATTATCTTCAACATAGTTAATGTTTCCGATAGTTTAAACATAAAAAATACTGAAACCATTCTTTTAAGAGGTTTAGGTGGAGGCGCTTCAATTGAAGCATTAAAATCAAAGCATAATGTCATAAAAATTGGCGATGCCATTAAGGTAGATCAAGATTTATATGCTATTTACAGCAAATTTTTAGATTTTACCCCAAAATTAGGTGTGCCAGTGCACGGTATCATAGGTTTTGATGTTTTAAAGGATTTAATTGTTGAAATAAATTACTCCAAACGGTTTTTAAAACTGCACAACCCATACAAGTTTGTCTATAAAGACTGCCCCAATTGTGAAGTGTTTAATTTAGAATTTTACAACAATAAGCCATACATATACGGTATGGTGTATAACAATAAAGAGAATATTCCCGTGAAACTTTTAATTGATACAGGAGGGAGCGATGCGTTATGGCTTTTTGAGAATGAAGAAAAAAAAATAACATCTGGCAATCAATATTTTGATGATTTTTTAGGGCATGGACTTAATGGCAGTGTGTATGGTAAGCGTTCTAAAATTGATGCATTTTCGTTAAAGGATTTCAGGTTGAAAAATGTAAATGTAGCGTACCCAAATGCTGAATCCATTAATTTTAATAATATGATGGAAGACCGCAATGGTAGTATTTCTGGAAACATATTAAAACGTTTTAATGTTATTCTAGATTATGCTAGAGCAAAAATAACATTGAAAAAAAACAGCAACTTTAAAAAGCGCTTTAGTTATAATAAATCGGGTATTGTTCTGGAGTATAATGGTTACAGGTTTGTAAAAACTAGGAATAAGGGTATTGAGATAAAAAATCAAGGATATAACGATCCTGAAAGTCCAAATTATATAGCATTAAATAATAATTACGAAATAAGCTTAAAACCGGCGTTTGCTATTGTAGAATTACGGAAAGGTTCGCCAGCGGAAAAAGCAGGCTTGTTAAAAGGGGATGTGATTTTAAATATAAATGGTAAAAGCACACATAATTATTCGTTACAACAGATTACTCGGTTCTTTCATGCAGAAGAAGGAAAAACAATAAAGCTTGTTGTAGACAGAGACGGTTATAAACGTACATTTAGTTTTAAGTTAGAAAACCCATTGCATAAAAAAACCTAGACAATCTTGTCTAGGTTCTTTATTTTATAAAAGTAGTTTTTTTATTGTTCAATAACACTTTTATCCTTTTTTTCTAAAACGCTGCTCTTAGTAGGGTCAATCACTAAACCTTTAATTTTTAAAGCAACAGTAGGTGTTTCTGCATTAGACATTACTGTAATAGTTTTTCTAATCGGATTCACTCTATTTGTGTCATATTTTACTTCTATCTCCCCTGTTTCACCTGGCATTATTGGTGCATCAGGCTTTTTAGGAATAGTACATCCACAACTAGAACTAACTTTAGATATAATTAAAGGTGCATTCCCTGTATTGGTAAATTCAAATGTTCTTACACCGTTCGAGCCTTTTTCTATAGTACCATAATCGATGGTAGTATCCTTAAACTCAATTTTTGCTACTTTCTCTTGAGCATTAAGTGAAAAACTAATTAACCCTACAAATAAAAGTGTAAATAAATGTTTCATCTTTTTGTATTTAATGGTTATTATTTTGTTGTAAACATAGGTACTTTTTCCACAACTTGCGAAAATAATAGACGAATTGCATTAATCTTAACATATAGCGCTTCATGCTTTGCTTTCACAGGAAAAGAAATATAAGTACTTTTGCCAACTAAAAGTCAAAAACTGTTCCAAAGTATGCAAATTCCATCAAAATACGATGCAAGTAGGGTAGAAGATAAGTGGTATGATTACTGGATGAAACACCATTATTTTCATTCAACACCTGATGAAAGAGAGCCTTATACTATAGTAATTCCACCACCGAATGTTACAGGTGTATTGCACATGGGGCATATGCTAAACAACACTATTCAGGATGTGCTAATACGTCGCGCAAGATTGCAAGGAAAAAATGCATGTTGGGTTCCTGGTACAGACCACGCATCTATTGCTACCGAAGCTAAAGTAGTGGCAAAACTTAGAGAACAGGGTATTGATAAAAATGATTTAAGTCGAGAAGAATTTTTAAAGCATGCCTGGGATTGGACACACGAATACGGCGGTGTTATTTTAGAGCAATTAAAAAAGTTGGGATGCTCCTGCGATTGGGATCGTACTAAGTTTACTATGGATGACGACATGTCAGAAGCCGTCATTAAAGTTTTTGTTGATTTGTACAATAAAGGCTTGATTTATCGCGGGTACCGTATGGTGAATTGGGATCCAGAAGCTAAAACTACATTGTCAGATGAAGAGGTAATCCATGAGGAACAACAAGGTAATTTATACTACATAAACTATAAAATAGAAGGAAGTGATGATACGTTAACTATCGCTACCACCAGACCTGAAACTATTTTTGGTGATACTGCTATTTGTATTAACCCAAATGATGAACGTTTTAAGCATCTAAAAGGAAGAAAGGCCATTGTGCCTATTTGTAATCGTGTGGTGCCAATTATAGAAGATGAATATGTAGATTTAGAGTTTGGTACAGGATGTTTAAAAGTAACACCAGCACATGATGAAAATGACAAAGTTTTAGGCGATAAACATAATTTGGAGGTTATTGATATTTTTCACGATAACGCCTCTTTAAACAGTTATGGTTTAAAGTTTGAAGGCTTAGATCGTTTTGAAGCGAGAAAAGCAGTTGCCAAAGAATTGGAGAGTTTAGGCGTTTTGGTAAAAACCGAAATCCATATTAATAAAGTAGGAACTTCGGAGCGTACTAAAGCAGTTATTGAACCGAGATTAAGCGATCAATGGTTCTTAAAAATGGAAGACTTAGTAAAACCTGCCATTAAAGCGGTTTTAGGCGAAGATAATGCAATACAGTTATTTCCTAAAAAATTCGAAAACACATATCGTCACTGGATGGAAAATATTCGCGATTGGAATATTTCTCGTCAGTTACTTTGGGGGCAACAAATTCCTGCCTATTTCTATGGTGATGGAAAAGAGGATTTTGTAGTTGCCGAAACTATAGAAGAGGCTGTTACATTAGCACGGGTTAAAACTTCAAACTCCAAGTTGCTAGCGTCTGACTTAACACAAGATAAAGATGCTTTAGATACTTGGTTCTCCTCATGGTTGTGGCCAATGAGTGTTTTTGATGGTATTAGAAATCCAGAAAACGAAGAGATAAATTACTATTACCCAACTAACGATTTGGTAACTGGTCCAGATATTCTATTCTTTTGGGTAGCACGTATGATAATTGCTGGTTATGAATTTAGGGGTGAAAAACCATTTGAAAATGTGTATCTCACCGGTTTGGTAAGAGATAAGCAACGCAGAAAAATGAGCAAATCGCTTGGGAACTCACCAGACGCCTTAAAATTAATTGAAGCATATGGTGCAGATGGAGTTCGTGTTGGTTTGTTGTTGAGTTCTGCAGCGGGTAATGATTTATTGTTTGATGAAGCATTATGCCAACAAGGAAAAGCCTTCGGAAACAAGATCTGGAATGCATTCCGATTGGTGCAAGGTTGGGAAATAAATGAAAGTTTAGGGCAACCCGAAACTGCAATAGTAGGATTAGAGTGGTATGAAGCTAAATTTCAAAAAGCTTTAGCGGAAATTGAAGATCACTTTAATAAGTACAGGTTAAGTGATGCCTTAATGACGATTTACAAATTAATCATGGACGATTTTTCATCATGGTTATTGGAAATTGTTAAACCAGCTTACCAACAACCAATTGATGCTAAAACCTATAATGCTGTAATTAATGCCTTTGAAAACAATTTAAAAGTATTGCATCCTTTTATGCCGTTTTTAACTGAAGAAATTTGGCAATTTATTTCTGAAAGAACTCCGGAAGAAGCTTTAATAATTGCTAAATGGCCAGAACATAAATCTGCAAATTCTGCATTAATTTCTGAATTTGATTTTGCTTCAGAAGTTATTTCTGGGATTAGAAACATTAGAAAACAAAAGAATATTGCATTTAAAGATGCAATTCCCTTTTCAATAATTAACAACGAAAATGCAACACCGGCTTTTGATGCAGTAATTGCTAAATTAGGTAATCTTGAAGCTATAGACTATGTAAATGAAGCAGTAGATGGGGCATTGACCTTTCGTGTAAAATCCAACGAATATTTTGTACCCATGGCTGGTGCAATAGATATTGAAGCAGAAATTAATAAGCTAACAGAAGAATTGAATTATACCGAAGGGTTCCTAAAATCTGTTCAAAAAAAATTATCAAACGAACGTTTTGTGAATAACGCACCAGAGCAAGTCGTGGCAAGCGAAAAGAAAAAGGAAGCCGATGCCTTGGCTAAAATAGATACAATAAAGGCTAGTTTAGCAAGTTTAAAGTAAATACCATTTTTTCTGCTTTGTAGAAAGATTCTACATTAGGTTCTACTCAAGACTAGAACTAATATAAGGTAGATATGAGAAAAAAATGTCCTGATAATAGATTGTTATCAGGACATTTTTATGCTAAGATGCTTCCATCTTTAAAATAAATATATGTTTAGTCCTCAACCAAAACCCAATCACCTTTAGCAATTAGAGGTTCCGCTTGTTTGTATTTTAAAGTTTTGTTTTCACCGTTGATAACGTGCTTTATGGTAACGCGATCGTTGCGTCCAATTTTTGGTCTGTCACGTACTATAGTTTCTACAATTTGTGGCTGACGTTGGGTGTTGCCAGCAGCTCTACTTTGTGAAGAACGTTCGTCCAAATTAGGAATTTCCTCTTTAGAGGTTTCTACTTTTTCACGTTTTCTCGTTCTGGCTTCTTGAATAGTATCTTGCGTTTCCTGAGGTAATTCACCTTTAAATAAGAATGAAATTACATCTTTATTCACTTCGTCAATCATAGCTTTAAACAATTCGAAAGCCTCAAATTTATAAATCAATAATGGATCTTTTTGCTCATGAACTGCTAACTGTACCGATTGTTTCAATTCGTCCATTTTACGTAAATGGGTTTTCCAAGCGTCATCAATAATAGCAAGTGTAATGTTTTTTTCAAAATCGGTAATTAGTTGTTTGCCATTGGTTTCATAAGCTTTTTGTAAATCTGTAACCACATTTAAGCTTTTTACGCCATCGGTAAATGGCACTACAATTCGCTTAAATTTATCACCTTGATTTTCATATACATTTTTAATCACAGGAAATGCAATTTCCGCATTGCGCTCCATTTTTTCCCTGTAGCTTTCAAAAGCTGTTTTGTAAATTTGAGAGGTAATCTCTTGAGACGATAACTTTCCAAATTCCTCTTCTGAAATTGGAGAACTCATAGAGAAATAACGAATCAATTCAAACTCAAAGTTTTTAAAGTCGTTAGCATCTTTATTGGTTTGCGAAATATTTTCCGAAGTATCAAAAATCATATTTGCTAAATCCACTCTAAGACGTTCCCCATGTAAAGCATGCTTACGACGTTTGTAAACCACCTCACGCTGTGCATTCATTACATCATCATATTCTAATAAACGCTTACGAACCCCAAAGTTGTTTTCCTCAACTTTTTTCTGTGCACGCTCAATAGATTTAGAAATCATGGAGTGCTGAATAACTTCGCCTTCCTTTAGGCCCATGCGGTCCATCATTTTCGCTATACGCTCACTACCAAACAAACGCATTAAGTTATCTTCAAGAGATACATAAAACTGAGAGCTTCCAGGATCTCCTTGACGACCTGCACGACCACGCAACTGCCTATCTACACGACGTGAATCATGGCGCTCTGTGCCAACAATAGCTAAACCACCGGCTGCCTTTACTTCATCAGATAATTTAATATCTGTACCACGACCGGCCATATTTGTTGCTATGGTTACTTGCCCAGATTTCCCTGCCTGATCTACAATCTCAGCTTCTCTTTTGTGTTGTTTCGCGTTTAAGATGTTATGTGGAATCTTACGAATACTCAACATCTTTCCAAGTAATTCTGATATTTCAACAGAAGTTGTACCAATTAATACTGGGCGACCAGCTTGTGATAACTTGGTAACTTCATCAATAACAGCATTATACTTTTCACGTTTAGTTTTATACACCAAATCGTCTCTGTCATCACGGACAATAGGACGATTTGTTGGTATCTCAACAACATCTAATTTGTAAATTTCCCAGAATTCGCCAGCTTCTGTAACAGCTGTACCCGTCATACCAGATAGTTTGCGATACATTCTGAAGTAATTTTGTAAGGTAACAGTGGCGAAAGTTTGTGTAGCGTCTTCAATTTTCACATTCTCCTTAGCTTCAATCGCTTGATGTAGTCCGTCAGAATAACGGCGCCCATCCATAATACGACCCGTTTGCTCATCTACGATCATCACCTTGTTGTCCATCACAACATATTGCGTGTCTTTTTCAAAAAGTGCATAGGCTTTTAACAATTGATTTAAAGTATGAATCCGCTCAGACTTTACACCAAACTCCTTAAATAGCTCCTCTTTCAGTTCAGCTTCTTTTTCTTTTTCAAGATTTTGTTCTTCAATTTTTGCTATTTCTATACCTATTTCTGGCAGTACAAAGAAATCGGGATCGTTCTTTCCGGAGATATATTCAATACCTTTATCGGTCAATTCAATCTGATTATTTTTTTCTTCAATCACATAATACAATTCCGCATCTACCTTTGGCATTTCGCGGTTATTGTCCTGCATGTAAAAGTTTTCGGTTTTCTGCAATAACTGCTTTACACCTTCTTCAGACAAAAATTTAATTAAGGCCTTGTTTTTCGGCATACCACGATACACACGTAATAATTGAAAACCTCCTTCTTTATCATCCCCTTCTTTAATTAATTTTTTAGCTTCAGCTAAAACACCTGTTAAATATTTACGTTGTACGGCAACTATATCATCAACTTTTGGTTTTAATTCATTAAACTCATGTCGGTCGCCTTTAGGAATTGGACCTGAAATAATTAATGGTGTACGTGCATCATCTACCAAAACAGAATCCACTTCATCCACAATAGCATAGTGGTGTGGACGTTGCACCAAATCCTCAGGGGCGTGCGACATGTTATCACGCAAGTAATCAAAACCAAATTCGTTGTTTGTACCGTATGTAATGTCAGCATTATACGCTTTTCGTCGTGCTGCGGAGTTTGGTTGGTGGTAGTCTATGCAATCTACACTCATACCATGAAATTCAAAAATGGGGGCCATCCAAGCGCTATCACGTTTTGCTAAGTAATCATTTACTGTAACCAAATGTACACCCTTCCCAGCAAGCGCATTTAAATATACAGGTAGCGTAGCTACAAGTGTTTTACCTTCACCAGTTTGCATTTCGGCAATTTTACCTTGGTGTAAAGCTATACCACCAATTAATTGCACGTCGTAGTGCACCATGTCCCAAGTAATAGGTTTTCCTGCGGCATCCCAGGAGTTGGCCCAGGTAGCATTATCACCATCAAGCGTTACATATGTTTTTTCACCAGATAAACTTCTGTCGAACTCGTTAGCTTTAACAGTAATTTCAGTATTGTTTACAAAACGTTTCGCGGTTTCCTTAACTACGGCAAAGGCCTCTGGTAAAATCTCATTTAAAACATCTTCGGTAATCGCATAGGCATCATCCTTAAGTTTGTCAACTTTCTCATAAATATCTTCACGTGCATCAATGTCTTCAGTGTTTTCAGCTTCTTCTAAAAGATTGGAAATCTGTTCGTCTATAGTTTTATTTGCCTCTGCAATTTTAGCCTTAAACTCTACTGTTTTTCCTCTCAACTCATCGTGTGATAAGGCTTCAAGTGCACTTTCAAAAGTCTTAATTTCATCAACTATTGGCGTTATCGCCTTAACGTCTTGTTTTGATTTGTCTCCAACAAATACTTTTAAGACCGAATCTAAAAATCCCATACTGTATATTTTTATATTTACTTATCATTCTGAATGCAATAAAGAATCTAATACATTTATTGAGATTCTTCGCTTCAATCTAAATGACAAAAGTTTTATTTAATTGTCTAGTGGCAACGCTTTACGTAAGCGCTTTCAAAGATACATTTTGTTCTACTTTTTCGGGTTGAAATGGACAAAAAAAAAGCCTCAAATCGAGACTTTTTAATAATTCTTTATGCTTTGTATTTAATATTCATCTTCATTCCAGAGGTAATCCTCGTCGGTTGGATAATCAGACCATATTTCCTCAATCGAATCGTATGAGTCTCCCTCATCTTCAATAGACTGTAAGTTTTCTACAACTTCCAAAGGTGCACCCGTTCTAATAGCATAATCTATCAATTCGTCCTTTGTGGCTGGCCATGGCGCATCACTTAAATACGATGCTAATTCTAAAGTCCAATACATTTCTTAATGTTTAATTTTTTGCAAAAATAATTTTTTAGTTTAAACACACAAGAAAAAAGTAAAATATTTAATCATTAATTAAAAGAACGTATCTCTTTGTACTCTAAACATCATGAAATTATTTACGTATCGTTAATAATAACGCAACATAACAGCTTTTTAAGTAATTAATTTGGGCGTTACCACAACACTTCGACAAGCTCAGTGCAAGCGGTCGGGCTTTCACTACTCGCTCTCTGCGAGGAGCTCAAACATACCGTTCAATCCCTAACGCGAAGTTAATTACGTCTATTTGCAGTAAAATTTAGATTAATGAAAGCCGTTTTTACGTCTTTTCAGGAATCCATTTAATTTCATTTGCTTGTAAATCATGTGACAACTTTCGTGCCAGTACAAAAAGGTAGTCAGAAAGGCGGTTAAGGTACTTTAAAGCATTATCCTCAAAAGGTTCTAAGTCATACAGCGCAGAAGCTAATCGTTCTGCACGTCTACAAACACAACGGGCTATATGACAGAATGACACCGTTTGGTGGCCACCAGGAAGCACAAAATGCGTCATTGGTGGTAAGGCCTTATTCATGGTGTCCATTTCCTGCTCTAAAAGTTCAATATCGGCGGCTTTTATTTTTTCAATGTTTAAACGTTCTTTGCCATTTTTCAGAATAGCTTTTTCTGGATCGGTTGCTAAAATTGCTCCAACAGTAAAAAGTTTATCTTGAATAGTCATTATTAGTTCTTGGTGATGCTTATGGATATCTTGATCTCGAATTAACCCCAAATGTGAGTTGAGTTCATCAACAGTGCCATAACTATCGATTCGAATATGGTGTTTTGGTACGCGCGTTCCGCCAAAAAGAGCTGTAGTGCCTTTATCTCCTGTTTTTGTGTAAATTTTCATTTCTTTTCTCGCAATGACGTAAAACCGTCAAAATTTTAGTCAAATTTAAGGGAAATATGGCGAAAGGACTAATTCCAAAAAATATCTTTTACTAAAGATGGTCTTCAATATCTTTACTTACTCATCTTTTTTCATGCAGTTCCTTCTAAACATGGCATTTTTATGTTTGCGCTCTCGCCTTTTACTTAGCATATTGGAAATTATTCTTATTAAAAGAAAAATACTCGCAAGAATTAGGATATCAATCATTTAAATCGGTTTCTGCATTTCGTTAAAGTTGTCTTTAAACAAACTGTCTTATTTCTGAACCTATAGTAAAAACTGTAATAATTATAAATAATCTGTATTTATAACGAGATCATATTTTCATTTAAAATTAAGAAAATAAAGTTTTTTTAGAAGAAAAAATTTACATTTGTTACTACACAAACACCAAACTTCATGAAGAAAATTACGTTAGCGATCCTCTGGCTATTAGGGGCTTCTGTTTTCTTGCAAGCACAATCATACATAGGGTTTAATTCAGATAATTATAGTGGTGTAAACGCCATTACTTTAAACCCAGCAAATATTACTGATTCACCTTACAAATTCGATATAAATATAGTAGGACTAAGTGCGTTTGGAAGTAACGATTATTTTGGTGTAAACATATTTGATACGTTTAAGGATGGCTATAGCTTTGATTTAGAGTCGACTAAGTCTCCAAGAGATGATAATAGAGGTGCTGGAAATATTGATATTTTAGGACCTTCGTTAATGTTTAATCTTACTCAAAATAGTACAGTTGCTATTTTTACTAGAGGACGATTATTTATTAATGCTAATGATATTGATGGTGCAACCATGGCTTCTATAGATGATGATACCACTAAAGATTACAATATAAATGAAGAGGCGTTTAATGGCGTGGGGCATTCGTGGGCAGAATTTGGTGTGGCCTATGCCAGAACTCTTTTAATGAACAATCGTAGTAAATTAAAAGGTGGTTTTTCATTGAAATATTTAAAGGGTTTAGGTAGTGCCTATGCATTTGGAGAAAATGTAACCTTTATTTATGATTACGACGGCACAGATTTAGGCGGAGGTAACACAACAGGAAGTATTTCCTCTTCTGGAACATTAAATATAGCTCGTTTTGAAGAGTTTGATTCAGATAATTACGACTATAAGTCACCTAAAAACTCAAGTGGATTTGGATTTGATTTTGGAGTAACGTATGATTGGAATCCAGATGGGTTCTCTGGAGAAGGCGTAAATGATTATAAAATAAGAGTTGCTGCGAGCGTTACAGATATTGGGTACGTTAACTACAAAAATGGTATCAAGGAGATTTATAATATTAATAATACCAATGTAAGTGAGGAAGATTATAGAAATGCTGAAAGTATTGGTGATTTCCTGAACGATTTTTATACTAAGGGAGAGGCAGGTACTGGGTACAAAATTGATTTGCCTTCTGCGCTTCACATCAATTTTGATTGGAATTTGAATTCAAAACTGTTTTTAAACTTCAATTCGGATGTTTCCTTAATGTCTGCAAATAGGATTACTGCCAACCGCATTATAAATACTTATTCCTTAACACCGCGTTACCAAAGTAAATGGTTTAGTTTTTATTTGCCTTTTAGCATGGTTGAGCGCAATGGTTTACGGCTGGGGGCAGGTTTAAGGGCAGGGCCTTTATATGTTGGTTCTGGATCTGTGATTTCAGCATTTGCTAGTGATGATAACCAACAGGCCGATGTGTATGCGGGGTTGAAAATTCCATTTTACAAAAATACGTCTAAAGATAAAGATGAAGATGGTGTTGTAGATAAAGAGGATGAATGTCCTAACGCATTTGGACCAGAAGAAAATAATGGTTGTCCATGGGGCGATAAGGATGACGATGGTATTTTAGATAACGAAGATACTTGTCCCGACCAGGCGGGCCCTATTGAGAACAAAGGCTGCCCTTGGAAAGATACCGATGGCGATGGTGTTATTGATAAAGATGACGAATGTATGTTTGAAGCTGGTACAATTCCAAACAATGGTTGTCCCGAAGAAGAGGTGACTGAAGAAGTTCAAAAAAGTCTAAATGCCTTTGCAAGAACTATTCTGTTTGATTCTAATACGGCTATGATAAAAGCGGAATCTACTGGTGTTTTGAATGAGATCGTATCAATTTTAAAAGAGTATCCAAGTTCGGGATTTACGATAGAAGGCCATACGGATAGTACTGGTGGTGATGAGTTAAATAGAGAGCTATCAGAAGCTAGAGCCAATGCTGTAAAAGACTTTTTGGTAAGAAACGGAATAGATACAAACAGGTTGCTTACTGTTGGTTACGGAGAAAGTAAACCTATTTTTAGCAATAAAACACGATATGGAAGATCAAGAAATAGAAGGGTTGAAATCAATTTAATTGATTAAACATCATATTCTTATTTTAAAGTCTTCCTTCAGTTGCTCTTTTCTAAAGAAAGCCATGCCCCAAGAAAAAGTATCAATAGTTACGGTGACTTTAGGGTGATGCTTTATGATTTCCCAAGCTTCTGTCATGCCTTTAGACCAATAGATGTCATCGAAAATAAATAGCGAATCATTATGCGCTTTAGGCAAAAGCATTTCAAAATATTTAAGTGTTGCTTCTTTCTGGTGGTTGCCGTCAAAAAAGATTAAATCGAATTTTGGAACATCAATTTTTGGGATGACTTTTGAAAAATCACCGGTTAATATTTCAATATTATTTAGTTTTTGAAGCTTAAGTTGGGTTTTAGTATATGTTGAAATTTCGGGACAACCTTCAATACTAATAATATTAGCATTTGGATTGCCTAAAGCTAATGCCTGTGTTGCAAAACCTAAGGATGTGCCGAGTTCTAAAACTGTATTTGGTTTAAAATATTTTGATATTCTGAATAATAGCTTCGCGTTTTTATTTGAAATAGCAACATGTTTAGCAATATTTGAAACAGCTCGGGATGCTGACTTTAGTTTTTTGCTTCCAGCACCAAAATCAGTAACTTCAAGTTCAAGGTCAACTTCTTTTAGACGTTTTTTAAAGTCTATAATAGTTTGATAGTCGCTATATTCCGCCTTATCATAGAAGCATTTGGTTACTAAATTATACACAAAAGGTGAGTGTATCCCATGTTGGTTAGAGGATTTTAAAAGGAATTTTATATATTCTTTTATTTGGTATAGCATTGCCTAAGTTCAAAGGGTTGTGCGCTTTCGCAATTAACAAGAAATTAATTAACCTTCCAGTTTAGCTGATAATTCAAACCATCGTTCTTCCTTTAATTCAATGGTTTCTATAATACCTTGCAATTGCTTGGAAAGCTCATTAATTTCTTCTTGAGTTAAGTCTGGATTATTAAATTTACTTTCCAACTCTTTTTTATCAAAAGCCAATGCATTAAGTTTACTTTCAATATTTCGTAGTTCTTTTTCTTCGTTAAATGAGAGTTTAGAGGCTTCATTTTGTTTCCAAGACTGTTTTTCTTTTTTGTCTTCTACGGTTTTTATTTCTATAGGCTGGCTATCTTCATATATTCTGTAATCAGTGTAGTTCCCAGGAAAATCTTCAATAATACCCTCACCTTTAAAAACAAATAGATGGTCCACAATTTTATCCATGAAATAACGGTCGTGCGACACCACAATGATGCAGCCGGGGAAATCTAAAAGGAAACTTTCTAATACATTCAGTGTTACAATGTCTAAATCGTTAGTTGGTTCATCCAAAATTAGAAAATTGGGATTTTGAATAAGTACTGTACATAAGTACAAGCGTTTACGCTCACCACCACTTAGCTTCTCAACAAAATCATATTGTTTTTTTCTACTGAATAAAAAACGCTCTAAAAGTTGTTGTGCACTTATCTGTCTACCTTTTTTTAAAGGAATATAATCTCCAAATTCTCTAATAACATCAATTACCTTTTGTTCTGGTTTTATGCTAATACCGTTTTGGGTATAGTAACCAAATTTAACCGTGTCTCCTTTTACCACCTTTCCGGAATCGGGTTGATCGGTTTGAGTTAAAATATTTAAAAATGTAGTTTTACCAGTACCGTTTTTTCCAATAATACCGACACGTTCGCCTTTTTTAAATGTATAATCGAAACTATCTAAAATTATCTTGTCTTTAAATGCTTTTGATACTTTATGAAACTCCATGATTTTACTGCCAAGGCGTTCCATATTTAATTCTAGCTGAATTTGGTGTTCTTTTCTACGTTGATGTGCTTTATGTTTTATTTCGAAGAAGTCATCTATTCTAGATTTCGACTTTGTGGTGCGGGCTTTTGGTTGGCGCCGCATCCATTCCAATTCTTTTTTAAACAATTGCTTGGTCTTTCCTGCTTCGGCTTCTTCTCGTTCCCTTCTTTCGTGTTTCTTTTCTAGGTAATAGGAATAGTTTCCCTTATAACTATAAAGCTCTCCATTATCGAGCTCTATTATTTCGTTGCAAACACGTTCTAAAAAGTAGCGATCGTGCGTTACCATGAACAATGTAATATTCTCCTTGGCAAAAAAATCTTCCAACCATTCAATCATTTCTAAATCTAGATGATTGGTGGGTTCGTCTAAAATCAATAAATCAGGTTTATTAATTAAGGCGTTGGCCAAGGCTAAACGCTTTTTTTGTCCACCAGAAAGTGTACTTACCTTTTGTTCTAAATTTTCGAGCTTTAGTTTGAATAGTATTTGTTTGTAAAGCGTCTCGAAATCCCAGGCTTGGTGGCGTTCCATAGCTTCAAACGCTGACTGGTAATTCTCCGTGTCCTCAGGATTTAAAATTGCTTTTTCGTAGTTTGAAATAATCTTTAATATCGGGTTGTCACTTGCTAGAATGGTATCTTCAATAGTTAACGATTTATCAAACTTGGGGTCCTGTGATAAAAAAGATACCTTAATGTCTTTTCTATAAATAATATTACCAGAATCTGCAACATCGTCGCCAGACAAAATATTTAAAATAGATGTTTTTCCAGTGCCATTTTTGGCTATGAATGCAATTTTTTGATCTTTATGGACACTAAATGAAATATTTTCAAAAAGTGTGAGTTCTCCATAAGACTTAGATATGTTTTCAACTGTTAAGTAATTCAAAGAAATTAGTTTTTAGAAATATTGGATAAAAAACCAAAAAATCCGATAAAAGTTTTATTATTCACGACGAAAGGTTATATTTGTCATATCTCAAACTCCATGGAATGAAGCAATTTGTTTGGTTTTATCTGCTAATTTTTGGCCTTTTTTTTAATTCATGTATTACTAATAAAGACCTTGTTTATTTACAGGATAAAGGTACAACTGTTGATGATTCTGCACAAATACAAAGTTTGTCGACACCATACAGGGTGCAAGTTAACGATATTCTTAGTATAAATATTAAATCTTCTGATAGTGAACTAAAAAAATTAGTTGAGATTTTCCAACCAACAGAACAGGCTAGTGGGCTTTTAAACAATCAAAGTTTATATTTTAGTGGTTTTACTGTAGACTTACATGGTAATATAGAGTTCCCCATACTTGATAAAATTAACGTATTGGGTTTTACCACAGATGAGATTGAAACTAAAGTTAATACCGATCTTATTACACTGCTTGAAGGTGGTGTGCCCATTAAGGAATACACACAAGTTTATGAGGAACTAACCCAGCGCGTTCCCGTACAATTTGTTGGAAAGGATTTTTACAAATACTTTCCATTTAGCCGAAGCAATCAAAATAAGATGTACCTTTTTTTTCATCGCTTTTTTGACATATTAATTTCGGTTATCGGAATTATTTTAGGCTTAGTTTTTGTACCATTTGTGTTTCTTGGCAATCTAATTGCAAATAAGGGCCCAATGTTTTACATACAGGAGCGTATTGGAAAAAATGGTAATCTTTTCAATATAATTAAATATCGTACTATGATTACCAATGCTGAAAAAAATGGTGTAGTTTGGGCTAAAAAAAACGATACTAGAATTACACCTTTTGGTAAGTTTATGCGTAATACAAGAATTGATGAAATTCCGCAATTTATAAATGTATTAAAAGGCGATATGAGTTTGATTGGACCAAGACCTGAAAGACCTCATTTCGTTAGAGAGCTTTCGCAAATTTTACCATTTTATGAAACCAGGCATATTGTAAAACCCGGTTTAACAGGATGGGCTCAGGTAAAAACTAGATATGGTTCTTCGGTTGACGATAGTTTGTTAAAATTGCAATACGATCTTTTCTATATAAAACATAGAAGTCTTGTTTTAGACGTAAATATTTTGGTTAAAACACTAAGTACTATAATTTTCTTTAGGGGGCAGTAATTGTAGGTTTTGAATATTTTATCAAATAAATATATCTGATAAAAAGTGCAATTAATAAAGGTATCAACCCTATTGCAAATACTTGCACACCTGTTATCCAATGAAAAATCAATAGGCAAAGTAAAATCAATAAAAACTTTAAATACTTATTAAACCAATTACTCATCTTATTTTTAAAAAGCTGAAATAGTATAATAATATTCAATGGGTTTGCCCATAGTAAATTATAGTTGTTCTGAGTGGTTTGATGATCTGTAGCAAACCACAAAAGCAAAACCATAATTCCAGCTAAACCTGTAATACTAAAAAGAATAATGTCTAAAACTTTTGTGCGCTTTTGTTTTTTATAATCCTTATAAGTAATGAAAACAATGAGTAATGCTATTGCCCCGAAAATAAATAACGGACTCAAGAAAAAGTTTGAGTTTGCATTTTTAGGAGTTGGATTGTATAAAACCCTGCTTCCCTTTACTAAAGGTGTTTTTTTGCTATTTATAGTGGCGTTTTCAAAAAAAGCATAAATATTCTTTGGTAAAAACATGTGCTGTTCAGGAGTAGCGTATCTATCAATAACTGACCCAAGCGCTAAATCTATTCCTAAACTCCCCCATGAATTCTTATTCAAATTATTTTGAATTAAAGTTCTAAATGTCGCTTCTTGATAGTTTTTCGGAATATTAAAGGTGATAGGGTTCTCAGTGGCAATTTCTGTTACGTATTTAATTTTTGTAGCACAATTATCAAACAAAAAGTCATATAAATATCTGCGATTTTTGGGTTTGTAGTTTTCTGTGAGGTAAGCAAAAAGCTTTTGTTTTTCAACAAAAGTTAAATTCAAGGTTTGTGATTTGATACTTCTATTTTGCTCCATGTAGGCTCTATAGAAATCGTTAAATGTATTCAAGCCAATTAGATAGTTGAGTTTCCCTTGGGCAAACTTCAAAATAAAATTAGGCGCCTCAAAGTCGTAAACACCATAATTAAATACGATGTCATAACCTTTTGTGTCATCTTTAATTCTAAATCCGCTGTGTCCGAATGCATCGTTTAGTGTATTGCCCGGTCCAACAGTAAGCACACTTATTTCTGCACTTTCAGAAAGTTCTTGTGCGGGTAGAAAAAAAGAGTAAAAAAAAGCAAAAAATACTAGAAGATATCGCATTATCTAAAGATACTAAAATCAAGTTTTAAAGAAAACACGTTAGAATAAAGTGCCACGCTTTGGTCGCCAATATCGGTAAACGCATAGTCAATTTGAACACCATTATATTTAAACCCTAATCCAAAACTTGGCTGAAAGGTTAACTGCTCCGAATTGTCAATTTGTAGTTCATTTTGAAAATTACCCATTCCGCCCCTTAAATACACCATATCTACGTAGCCAAATTCGAAACCTAACGCTGGATTTATACTAGCAAATGAGGAGGAGAAAACATCATTGTTTTCTTCAAATCGAACATTAAGATTAGCAGATGCTAAAAATGTGTAATCGTAATGGAATGTCATTAATTTTGAAATTCCAATTTGCAATTTAGGAATGGTTATTTCGGTAGTTTCGGGCAACTCTTGGTTTTGTCCTTCAACAGCGTCTCTAATAGTCTCAAACTCACCTTCATCGATAGCCCAAGCATTAAAAGTGGTCGTAATATCTCGCGCCATTACACCAAATTTCCAATTATTTTGTGTTTCAAACTGCACACCTACATCCAGACCAAATCCCCAAGACGATGCAAAATCTCCAATAATTCTTCGGATTACCTTAGCATTTACTCCATAATTTAAACCTTGCACAGGCATTTTTCTCGCGTAAGAAAACGTAAGGCCATAATCTGCGGTAGAGAATAAGCTAATTCTATCGTAATTAATATTCCCTTGTTCATCAATAAGTTGTGTGGTGTTTAAAATGTCATCGACTGCAAATCTTATTAGCGAAATTCCAATAGCACTTCTATTATCTAAAGGCATTGCGAAAGCAGCATAATCATAATTAGCAATATTAGCAAAATAACTGGAGTGCATAAGTGCCAATTGGTTGTCTTCTACATGTACCAATCCAGCTGGATTCCAGTAACCAGCATTTACATCATTAGAATGCGCCGTAACTGCACTGCTCATTCCCAAAGCACCAGCATCTACACCAATATTCATAAACTCGTTAGAGTATTTTCTAACGGTTTGACTTAGTAGTGAAAACGATATTAAACTTAATAATGCGGTTATGTAATATTTCAATCGCAATTTTTTTACAAAGATGCACATTATACATTTTTTATCATAACATATAAAGGACAAAACAAGGCGTTTAGCTTTTTGTCACTTTCTTATATTAGACAAAAGTTAACCTATAAACTACAAAATGTAGCAGATATTGCACAATACTTGCAAGAGACGAAAATTGTTTGTTATTTTTACCAAAACATTAATTTATGAAGCAATATATACCCAATGGATTAACACTTCTAAATTTATTTTGCGGCAGTATTGCAGTGATTTATGTTGTGAACGATAATTTTGTTGCAGTGGCTTTGTTTGTGTTTTTAGGTATATTCTTTGACTTTTTTGATGGATTTGCAGCAAGAAAACTAAATGTACAAAGTGAGTTGGGTTTACAACTAGATTCGTTAGCTGATGTGGTAACTAGTGGTTTGGTACCGGGAATTGTGATGTTTAAGTTGTTAGGTTTAACTCAAGTAGGATGGTTTGATAACTATCAAAATGATGTTCAAACGTTTTTATATGAATTAACGGGCGGAAGTTTTTTGCCAATTGTAGGATTAACAGTAACCTTGGCATCAGCCTACAGGTTGGCGAAATTCAATATAGATTCAGAACAACAAAGTTACTTTAGAGGGTTGCCAACACCAGCAAATGCGCTTTTAATTATCTCTTTACCTTTAATTTTAGAATTTCAAAATAATGATATTATCAATGCTATTATCCTTAATAAATGGTTTTTAATTGGGTTGACGATTTTTAGCTGTTGGATTTTGAACTCTAACGTAAAACTCTTCGCTTTAAAGTTTAAAGACTATAGTTTTAAAGCTAATGCCACAAGGTACATCTTCATAATTTTATGCTTGGTATTGCTTATTGTATTGCATTTTGCCGCAATACCTGTTATTATATTGCTTTACATTGGGATGTCTATGCTAGATAACCTTACCTCAAAATAATTAATAAAAAAATATGGCTTCAGGATTTTTTGCACTGTTAGATGATATAGCGGCCTTAATGGATGATGTGGTGGTAATGAGTAAGATTTCCACTAAGAAAACAGCAGGAATTCTAGGCGACGATTTGGCTGTAAATGCTGAAAAGGCCACGGGATTTGTGGCTTCTCGGGAGTTACCCGTGTTATGGGCCATTACTAAAGGTTCTGCACTTAACAAATTAATTATTTTGCCCGTAGCTTTCCTTTTAAGTGCTTTTGTGCCCATTTCAGTAACGGTTGCTTTGGTACTTGGGGGGTTCTACTTGGCGTACGAAGGAGCTGAAAAAATTTATGAGTATTTTTTCCATAAAAGTCATATAGATGCGCATAGGGTCTACACTAAAAATCCGTTAACCAAAGAAGAACAAGAAATTGCTGAAAAAAAGAAAATTAAATCCGCCATTTTTACCGATTTCATATTGTCTGTTGAAATTGTAATTATTGCTCTAGGCACCGTAATGGGGCGCGATATTTTATTTCAAATTTTGGTAGTATCTATTGTCTGTATTGTTGCCACTGTTGGTGTTTATGGTATCGTGGCGCTGATAGTTAGAATGGATGATTTTGGTTACAGATTGGTAAAATTAGGTAAAGAAAAAGGTGCGTTAAATCACATTGGAAATTTCCTAATTCGTGCTTTACCAATTGTTATCAAAAGTTTAGCAGTAATAGGTACAATTGCTTTGATTTTGGTTGCTGGAGGTATCTTTGTGCATCACATAGAATTTATCCACCATTTAGTAGAAACTGTAAGTTTACCTTCAATAGTCATTGAGTTTATTGTTGGATTGCTGGTGGGAATACTTGCCGTGGTGTTAGTAAATGGGTTTAAATATATTTTGAAAGCTATTAAGGGTAAAACGAAGAACTAATCTCTAATCTTCTTCTTGCGTAGTTCAAAATTCTGACCCAAATATACTTTTCGTACCATGGCATCTTCTGCCAATTCTTCTGGTACACCAGCTTTTAAAATACCACCTTCAAACATTAAATAAGTTCTGTCTGTAATGGCAAGGGTTTCTTGTACGTTGTGATCGGTTATTAAAATACCGATGTTCTTTTTGGTAAGTTGTGCTACGATACGCTGAATATCTTCTACAGCTACAGGGTCTACTCCTGCAAATGGTTCATCTAAAAGAATAAAACTCGGGTCGGTTGCCAGGGCGCGTGCAATTTCAGTACGGCGACGCTCCCCACCTGAGAGTAAATCGCCTCTGTTTTTTCGAATATGCCCCAAACCAAATTCCTCAATTAGAGATTCCATTTTCATGTGTTGCTCTCTCCTGCTCAATTTCGTAAGCTGTAACACACTCAAAATATTATCTTCAATACTTAATTTTCTGAATACTGAAGCTTCTTGAGCCAAATACCCAATACCGTTTTGTGCACGTTTGTACATAGGGTATTTTGTGATTTCGGTATTATCTAAATAAATATGGCCGCCGTTTGGTTTTATTAATCCCACAATCATATAAAAGGATGTAGTTTTACCAGCACCGTTGGGCCCTAAAAGACCAACAATTTCCCCTTGATTAACTTCAAGAGAAACGTCTTTTACCACTTTTCGTCCACTGTAGGACTTCATTAAATTTTCGGCTCTTAGAATCATGGGTGCAATTACGGGAATTTTAATTAATTGTGGAAATTGTATGCGATGTATAACGTTTCGTTAACGGTTTTTGTTGTTCAATTTTGTGATATGTTGGGGTTGGCGCGTTTAGATTATAAAGAAAAACCATGATTTTTAATTGTTCATTTTGCCTTGATGCAAAACGAACCAAAAGATCACGGTCAAGTCAAGGAATTTTTCATTTCTTATTGAAATGAAAACCGATTTGAAAACTCCGTGTCGAACTGCGTTCTCCTGTTCTCGGAGCTTTTCTTCATCTATTCTGCGCCTTGACGCTCAATTCTACGAATTGACTAGGGTGTTGACTTTGTATTATTTTACCTTTTATTCAGAATTTGTTTTTAATTTTCTAAAATTTAAGCCAAAAAAACCTGCGGATAAGAAATAATTGGGGTCATGGAATTATTTTTGCAAGCTAACCCCACGCTAGGGATTGAACGGCATGTTTGAAATCCCCGACGCAGGAGGGATTGAGTAGTGAAAGCCCGACCCTTGTGGTAGCGCCCAAATAGTTTTACTGATTTTCTAAGGCATCCCAAAACTCGTAAGCGCGACGTAAATGTGGAATTACTATGGTGCCTCCAACCAATGTTGCAATACTTAAAGCTTCGACTACTTCTTCTTTCTTTAAGCCTAGTTTATAGCTCGTTTCTAAATGGTATTTTACACAATCGTCGCATCGTAACACTGCAGATGCTACAAGTCCTAAAAGTTCTTTAGTTTTAATATCTAAAGCACCTTCTGCATAGGCGTTAGTGTCTAGATTAAAAATGCGTTTAATAACTTTATTGTTGTCTGACAAAATTTTATCGTTCATCTTGGAACGATAGGCATTAAATTCTTCAACCGGATTAGACATGGGCTTTTGCTTTTTTACGTTGACCTTTTATAACGAGTTTTGAAATATAAATACTCACCTGATATAACACTAGAATTGGAATAGCCACTATAATTTGACTAGCAATATCTGGAGGCGTGATTATAGCGGAGAGTATTAAAACGATAACTAAGGCGTACTTTCTATATTTTTTTAGGAACTCTGGTGTAACTAAACCTACTTTGGTTAAAAAGTAAATGATAATGGGCAATTCAAAAATTAGGCCGGAAGCTAAAACAGAAGCCCTCACCAAACCAATGTAGGAACTGATATCTATTTGATTGTCTACTTTGGCTGAAATGCTGTAATTGGCTAAAAAGTTAATAGAAAGTGGGCATATAATATAATAGCCAAATAATACACCTAGGAAGAACAAAAATGAAGATATGATTATAAATCCACGGGAATGTTTACGCTCAGTAGCATGCATTGCAGGGCTTATGAATTTCCATAATTCAAAAATTACATATGGAAACGAAATGATAAAACCTCCGAGTATTGCTGTCCAGATATCGGCAGAAAATTGTCCTGCCATAGTCCTGTTTTGCAGTATCAACGGAATTTTATCACCACAAAATGTAGTATCTACGTTAATAAAATTGGCACATTTGCACAAGAAATGGTAGGTAGGGAACGTCATTTCTAGCGGTGCAAATATAATTTCATCAAAAATAAATCTGCTTGATAAAAAAGCAATCGTGCCAACAACAACTATAGCTATTACAATTCTAATTAAATGCCAGCGTAATTCTTCTAGATGGTCTAAAAAAGACATCTCGTTTACATCTTTCTTTGCCATTATATGATACCTTCTTTTACTAAATCGTGTAAATGGATAACGCCAGCGTATTTGCCGTTGTCTTCAACTAAAAGTTGGGTTATCTCATTATCCTCCATGAGTTCTTTTGCGTCAATAGCCATAGCATCTTGCGCAATGCGTTTAGGATTTTCACTCATAATATCCTTAGCGGTTAATGCCGTAAAATTATCAGTTTTACTTAACATTCTTCGTAAATCTCCATCAGTAATTACACCAACAATGCTATCGTTTTCTACTACTGCAGTTACACCTAATAATTTTTCTGAAATTTCAACAATAACATCTTTTATGCTCGCATTGGCATCAACTTGAGGCTTTTGGTTTACCGAAGAAATATCGTTCACCCTTAAATATAGTCTTTTCCCTAGTGAGCCTCCTGGATGATATTTCGCAAAGTCTTTACTAGAGAATCCGCGCTTTTCTAATAGGCAAATAGCAAGCGCATCACCCATAACCAATTGAGCAGTTGTGCTTGTGGTTGGGGCTAGATTATTTGGGCAAGCTTCTTTTTCAACATAGGTATTTAAAACAAAATCGGCTTGCTGACCTAAAAAGGATATACTGTTTCCAGTAATAGCTATCATTTTATTTTTGGCCCTCTTTATTAAAGGTACTAGTACTTTTATTTCAGGAGTATTGCCACTTTTAGAAATGCAAATAACTACATCATCTTTTAAAATTAGACCTAAATCGCCATGAATAGCATCGGCTGCATGCATGAAAATAGCAGGCGTGCCAGTGGAATTTAGTGTTGCCACAATTTTACTAGCAATTATAGCACTTTTACCAATACCTGTAATAACTACCCGTCCTTTAGAATTAAAAATAAGGTTTACGGCATTGGCAAAATCGTCATCAATTAAAGTAGATAAATGTAAGATGGCATTTGCCTCTATCTCTATAGTTTGTTTTGCCGCAGCTATAATTCCTGCTTTACTATTCAAAATCTTTATGTTTTAATGTAATTGTACTCAATTAAAGATTTTGTTATCTTTAACAATAGTCAATTTAAAATTTTATTGTAAATTCAAGTTTCGTTACAAAACTAACGAAAAAAAGAATGAGGACTCTCCATATTGATTGCTAAATTAATAAGTAAATGAAGCAACGTATGATAATTAATTAGTTAATAAATTTTCAAGATTTTATGTCTATCGCAGAAGCCGATTTGCACGATGCACTAAAAAAGTATTTTGGATTTAATAAATTTAAAGGTCTCCAAGAAGGCGTTATTAAAAGTGTTTTAGAAGGGAATCACACCTTTGTGATAATGCCCACAGGTGGTGGCAAATCATTATGTTACCAGTTACCAGCATTAATGGAAGAAGGCACAGCTATTGTGGTGTCTCCGCTTATTGCACTCATGAAGAATCAAGTTGATGCCATTAGAGGTGTTTCAAATGAAGATGGTATTGCACATGTTTTAAATTCATCACTTAATAAAACCGAGGTAAAGCGCGTTAAGGAAGATATTACCAACGGTATTACAAAGTTGCTGTATGTAGCCCCAGAATCGCTAACCAAAGAGGAGAATGTAGAGTTTTTACGTAGTGTGAAAATCTCTTTTATAGCAATTGATGAGGCACATTGTATTAGTGAATGGGGGCACGATTTTAGACCAGAATACCGGAATCTGAGACATATTATTGGTCGTATAGGAGACAATATCCCTATTATAGGTTTAACCGCTACGGCAACACCAAAAGTGCAAGAAGACATTATTAAAAACCTTGGTATTTCTGGGGCAACAACTTTTAAGGCATCTTTTAATAGACCAAATTTATTTTACGAAGTACGCCCAAAAACTAAGAACGTAGATGTAGATATTATTAGGTTTATAAAGCAGAATGAAGGTAAATCAGGGATTGTATATTGCTTAAGTAGAAAACGTGTGGAAGAGTTGGCACAGGTGCTACAGGTAAACGGAATTAAAGCAGTGCCATATCACGCTGGTTTAGATGCCAAAACACGATCTAGCCATCAAGACATGTTTCTAATGGAAGACGTGGATGTGGTTGTGGCAACCATTGCCTTTGGTATGGGTATAGATAAGCCTGATGTACGTTTTGTAATCCATCACGATATTCCGAAAAGCATAGAAAGTTATTACCAAGAGACAGGTCGCGCTGGTAGAGATGGTGGCGAAGGCCATTGTTTGGCATATTACGCCTATAAGGATATTGAAAAACTAGAAAAATTCATGTCTGGCAAGCCAGTTGCAGAACAAGAAATTGGGCACGCCCTGTTGCAGGAAGTAGTTGCTTTTGCAGAAACGTCTATTTCTAGGCGTAAATTTATATTGCATTATTTTGGGGAAGAATTTGATAACGCTACGGGAGAAGGAGGCGACATGGACGATAATGTGCGTAACCCAAAAAAGCAGGTAGAAGCTAAAGACAATGCTAAAATATTATTAGAAATTGTAAAAGGTACTAATGCCAAATACAAATCTAAAGATCTTGTAAATGTTATTGTTGGTAAAGAAAACGCACTTATAAATTCCCATAAAACAAACGAACAACCATTTTTTGGTAAGGGTAAACACGAGGATTCTAAATATTGGATGGCACTTTTGCGACAATTGCTAGTTGCTGGCTACTTAAAAAAGGATATTGAAACCTATGGTGTTATAAAATTGAATCCGGAAGGCAAAGAATTTATAAAAAATCCAAAGTCATTCATGATGACAGAAGATCATGTGTTTGATGAAAAACAAGACGATTCTGGTATCATTACCAATGCTAAAGGCGGAGGAGGTGTAGCCGATGAAACCCTAATGGGCATGCTCAAGGATTTACGAAAAAAGAATGCTAAAAAGTTAGGTGTCCCGCCCTTTGTTATCTTTCAAGATCCTTCTTTGGAAGATATGGCGCTTAAGTATCCTATAACAATTTCAGAGCTAAGTAATGTGCATGGTGTGGGCGATGGCAAAGCCAAAAAATACGGAAAAGATTTCGTTACACTTATCGCCAATTATGTTGAAGAAAACGATATTACACGTCCAGACGATCTTGTTGTAAAATCCACAGGGAGCAACTCTGCAAACAAATTGTACATTATTCAAAATGTAGATAGGAAGTTGCCTCTAGATGATATCGCCTCCTCAAAAGGCATGTCTATGGAAGACTTTATTAAAGAAATGGAGGTTATCGTATTCTCGGGTACTAAACTTAACATTAGCTATTGGATTGATGAAATTCTAGATGAAGACCAGCAAGAGGAAATACACGACTATTTCATGGAATCGGAAACCGATAGCATTGACGAAGCAATAGAGGAATTTGATGGGGATTACGACGATGAGGAACTACGCTTATACCGTATTAAGTTTATAAGCGAGGTAGCTAACTAAATTTTTATTTGGGCGTTCCCCTATCGGGTCGGGCTTTCGGCAGTCGCTCTCTACGAGGAGCTTCAACAAATGCCTCAATCCCTAACGCAACTATCTGCTAGCTTCTTATATAAACAAAGTCCAGCGTTTATGCTTGATGGAATTTGGACAACGTAGACAGACTCTTTTAAGTTTCCATTGTTTCGTACAGGAAATATTTTTAATCCTTACTATATTTCATTTAATAGTCGTACTTATAATTTGTTCCAACCATTCTTTTGTATAAATAGTTCTATCTACAAATGCGAAACTATCCGCTTTGTGATTTTTTTCTGAAATTCCATAAATAATAATTCCTCCATCTGAATTTGCGATTGCAGGAATATCTTTAGAAACTTCTTTTTTCCTTGAATCTGTTTTTGATAAAGCTTCTCCCGATTTAAATTCGATGTGAACAGCTTCTTCAATTTCATTCTCGATGAATGAATTTAAAGGCTCAATATTATATTCTTCTAATTTATGTAATTCGGTCATTTTCTATGGTTGGGTCATATTGCATACAACTCGTTATATAGTAACTTTTATCACTCATATCCTGTAAATAAGTCAGGATATGGTAAGTTTTTCGTCACTGGTATCCCGTAAAGATAAATTTTTTATAACATTAGCTATAGGATATGTATTACAATTTTTCCCTTTCAATCAACATAAATCAGTTTTTCCTTAACACAAATTTCATCATTGAATGATTTATAAAACTAGCATTAAAATTGAAACCTGTAAAATTATAATCATAAATCATTTCCTATATTTGCAACTTATTAAAAATTAAGACAATGCAAGACGGATTATACGCAAAATTCAATACATCAAAAGGTGAAATACTCGTAGCGTTAGAGTACAAAAAAACACCGGGAACGGTAGGAAACTTTGTGGCTTTGGCTGAAGGTAATTTAGAAAATTCGGTAAAACCACAAGGCACACCATACTATGATGGATTAAAATTCCATAGGGTAATTCCAGATTTTATGATACAAGGCGGATGCCCTAACGGAACAGGTGCTGGAAACCCAGGTTATCAGTTTGATGACGAGTTTCATCCAGATTTAAAACATGATGGTCCAGGTGTGCTGTCTATGGCAAATGCAGGTCCTGGGACTAATGGAAGTCAGTTTTTCATCACGCATACAGAAACCGCTTGGTTAGATGGTAAACATACTGTTTTTGGAAAAGTAACCGAAGGACAAGACGTTGTTGATGCTGTTGCGCAAGGTGATACTATTGAGCGTTTAGAAATTGTAAGAGTAGGAGTAGAGGCAGAGGCCTTTAATGCTATAGAAGCGTTTAGGACATTTGAAGGGTCTAGAGAAAAACGAATAGCCGAAGAACGTGCAAAACAAGAAGCAGAATTAGAAAAAGTAGCTGCTGGATTTGAAAAAACCGACAGTGGTTTGCGCTACCAAATTATTCAAAAAGGTGATGGTGTTAAAGCTGAAAAAGGTAAAACGGTTTCCGTGCATTACAAAGGGCAACTTATGGATGGTACTGTTTTCGATTCGTCATACAAAAGAAATCAACCTATAGATTTTCCATTAGGTGTTGGTCAAGTAATCTCAGGTTGGGATGAAGGTATCAGCTTATTAAATGTTGGTGATAAGGCACGTTTGGTAATCCCAAGTCATTTGGCATATGGGAGCCGTGGTGCTGGCGGTGTAATTCCACCAGATGCTAATTTAATTTTTGACGTAGAGTTAATGAATGTGAAGTAGAGTTACCACAACAACATCAAGATTAAAAAAAAGTACCCACTAAGGCAGTCATGGTCGGAAGAAATTCCGACCATTTTTTTAAGTTTCAAAATGGTTTAAGTTACCATCACAATCTACAACAATCATAGCGATAGCTAAATTTCTGAGTTCCATTTTAAACCTTCTTTTAGCCGTTTTATAACCTATTTGGTTGGCCTTTTTATAGATTAAGATTAACATGGCTACGATTAAAGTCA
>Ga0209654_1000210_pt1 | contig 60795 bp, 61 predicted proteins | sample SaaInl1SG_22_DNA_FD_184646 | JGI IMG/M metagenome (GOLD analysis project Ga0209654, IMG submission 184646) | Marine microbial communities from expanding oxygen minimum zones in the Saanich Inlet - ESP_161SG_22_DNA (SPAdes) (version 2) | ecosystem: Environmental > Aquatic > Marine > Intertidal... | reverse complement strand
GGAGACCAGGTTCCCTTCGACTGCGCTCAGGGTAAACTTCTCACCTTACTTTCCTTAAATTCAAAACCATTAATGAAAAAAAACCTCATCCCTTATAATGAAGCTTTTAGAGCGGGAGACCAGGTTCCCTTCGACTGCGCTCAGGGTAAACTTCTCACCTTACTTTCCTTAAATTCAAAACCATTAATGAAAAAAAACCTCATCCCTTATAATGAAGCTTTTAGAGCGGGAGACCAGGTTCGAACTGGCGACATTCAGCTTGGAAGGCTGACGCTCTACCAACTGAGCTACTCCCGCATTAGCGTCACAAATATATAATCCTTACCAAACTATCCAAAAAAAAGATCTATAATTTCTTTAAAAAGTGGTAACCTAAAATTTCAAACCCTTCATTGTAGTAAAATTTATGAGAAGGATAATTATTTACATACGTATTTAACTCTACAGTATTGCAGTCTTTAGAGGAAACATAATTATAAATCCACGCAAAAAACTGTTTTCCAAGGCCTTTACCTCTGTAAGCTTTTTCAATATAAACATGGTCTACCTCAACACTCTTTCCTGCATAATGTCGCGTACAAAACCATAAACCACAAACACCTATAATAGTTTTGCCATCCAAAATTACGGCGCATTCATAATTTTGATGTATCATTTCTAAAAATCGCTCTTCTAATGTTGATCTAGGCACCTTAAAATCATCAAGCTGCTCAACCAAAGGCACAATTTTTAAAATCTCGGCCTTATCTAGGATTTTAAATTCAAATTCCATTAAAAAATTTTAAAGTGAAGATACATAAATTGATAACCATTAATTTAATAAGTTTGAATATGGCTTGTAACAAAACCTGAAATGGCAAAAATCAAAGATTTTAAAATTAAACAAATATCAGCTAAAACGACTTACCCGGTTCGACATCCTGTTTTAAGAAAAGGAAGACCGCTAGAAACTTGTGTTTTTAAAGGTGATGATTTGAAAACTACAATACATATTGGAGTATTCCACAAGAATCAAATAATCGGCGTGGCATCTTTTATGAAATCTAGAAATAGTTTATTCAAAGAAACTTTACAATACCAGCTTCGCGGAATGGCAATACTAGAAGATTTTCAAGGCAAAGGGTTAGGTAAATTGATTTTAGCTTACGGCGAAAAACTACTTAAAGAAAAAGACATTGAATTAATTTGGTGCAATGCAAGAATTAATGCCGTTAATTTCTACAAAAACAATGGCTATGCAACTTTGGGAGATCCGTTTCATATTCCTGAAATTGGTAAACATTTTACCATGTACAAATCAATTTCGTGAATATATTGTGACATTTTATACCTAAAAGTGTCGTAAACATATAAGTCATTTTTTTGTAATTTACTGTCCTAAAACCATCTAAAATGAGAGGAAGAAATTTTAAAGTAAGACTGCTTATTGGAGCAGCAATTGCCATATTTTTTGTGCTGAAGCGTTGCAGTCACCGAGAAGAGAACCCCTATACGGGAAGAGTGCAAACTATATCGATGACACCCGAAAAGGAAATAGCCATTGGTCTACAAAGTGCACCACAAATGGCGCAACAACATGGCGGATTACATCCTGACACTAAATTACAAGCATTGGTTGATAATGTGGGCAATAAATTGGTAAATAGTAGTATCGCTAGAGAGACGCCTTACAAATACGAATTTCATTTACTAAACGACCCAAGAACGATTAATGCTTTTGCGTTACCTGGCGGGCAAATTTTTATAACCTATGCTCTATTAGAAAAATTAAAAAACGAAGACCAACTAGCTGGAGTTTTAGGCCATGAAATTGGTCATGTTTTAGGAAGACACAGTGCAGAACGTATAGCAGAGAGCGAATATTGGCAAGGTTTAGCTACAGCAGGTTCTGTAGGAGCAGATATGGGTGGGCTTGTAGGTGGTATTGGTCAACAAAAATTGCTTACCAATGGGCGTGATGATGAGTTGGAAAGTGATGATTTGGGCGTAAGATTTATGATTAGGGCAGGATACAATCCGGAGGAAATGATAGGTGTAATGAAAATATTAAAAGAAGCTGCAGGACCCAATCGGGTTCCAGAGTTTCAAAGCACGCATCCAGACCCTGATAACAGAATTGAAAAAATAGAAGAATCCATAGAAAAATATAGAAACCCGTAAACTAAAAAAAGCCCTCAATGAGGGCTTTTATCATGACTAAATCAAAATAATTATAATAGCTTTTAATTATTTTTTCTTGTTTGCTAAAGCTTCAGCTAAAACCTTTTCAGCATCAACAGCCTTATGTAATTTGGCATATTTCATCGCTGTCATTCCTTTTGTAGATTTTACTTTCAATTTAGCACCATTTTCAATTAAAAGTTTTAAAATGTCGCATCGATTAAATTTCGCTGCGTACATTGCAGGCGTCATTCCATTAGACTGTTCGTTTACATTTGTACCTAACTCTATTAACTTTTTTACAGTTTCAATATCGCCTTTAGCAATAGAAACACAAAACGGGTTTACGTTTGTAATAGCCTGAGTTTTGTAAACTTTAGTTGGCTCGAATGACGTTTTTGCATTAACGCTAACAATTGAAAAGCATAATGCGATTGCAGAAATGATGATTGTTTTTTTCATGATGAAAGAATTTAATTTGATTAATGATTTGTTTTTTGATTATACTAAAGAGACGACATAAAAATTAAATTGTTACACTAAAAAATCTTAAATAACATTTTTTTAACGTTTAATTCACAACTTTTTAAGGGTTTTCAATCGAAAAACCGCACCAGAGATCAACATCAAAACTAGTTATAATTTTCAATCTGCTTAAGGCTTTAATCCCTTTAAAATCCTTATCTTTGCAGCTTAAAATAAACCAAGAAAAATGAACAAAAAAACCATCCTTATGATACTTGACGGGTGGGGAAAATCTCCTGACCCAAAAGTTTCTGCAATTGATAATGCAAATACTCCTTTTATAGATAGTTTATACACGAAATACCCTAGCGCTTCCCTAAGAACAGACGGATTGCATGTAGGTCTACCTGAAGGACAAATGGGAAATAGTGAAGTTGGACATATGAATCTTGGTGCTGGACGAATTGTATATCAAGATTTGGTGAAAGTAAATTTAGCCGTTGAAAACAAGACTTTAAATAAGGAGCACGTTTTAGTGGATGCTTTTAACTATGCAAAAGAAAACCACAAGGATGTACACTTTTTAGGTTTATTGAGTGACGGTGGCGTACATTCACACATTAATCACCTTATTGGTTTAATTGATGCTGCTGAAGAGGCTGGTGTTAAAAACTCTTTTGTTCATGGATTTACGGACGGACGTGATGTTGATCCGAAATCTGGCTCTGGTTTTGTAAAACAACTCCAAAACCATATTAAAAATACAAACACTAAAATTGCAACTATCTCTGGGCGATATTATGCTATGGATAGGGACAAACGTTGGGAACGCGTTAAACTGGTTTACGATGCTTTAGTAAATGCTAAAGGAGAGTCATCTCATGATATTGTGGCTTCAATAGAAAACAACTATGCGAATAATGTTACAGATGAATTTATTAAACCGATTATTGCTGTTGATAACAATAATACTCCTGTAACAAATATTAAGGAAGGCGATGTTATAATTTTCTTCAATTTTAGAACAGATAGAGGTCGCGAATTAACTGAAGTACTATCGCAACAGGATTTCCCTGAATACGATATGAAAAAACTAGATTTACATTACGTAACACTTACCAATTATAATGACGAGTATAAAAATGTACATGTAATTTTTAATAAAGAAAACCTAAGTGACACTTTAGGTGACGTTTTAGCGAAACACAATAAAAAGCAAATACGAATTGCTGAAACCGAAAAATATCCTCATGTTACATTTTTCTTTTCAGGCGGACGCGAAGAACCATTTGAAGGTGAGCAACGTATTTTGAGAAATTCCCCAAAAGTAGCCACTTACGATTTAAAACCCGAAATGAGTGCCTACGAGTTAAAGGATGCACTAATACCCGAACTAAAAAAAGGGGAAGTAGATTTTGTATGTTTAAATTTTGCCAATGGTGATATGGTGGGGCATACTGGAGATATGGAAGCGGCTATTAAAGCCTGTGAAGCTGTTGACGAATGTGTAAAAGAGGTGGTTACTGCTGCTTTGGAAAATGATTATACTACACTGCTGATTGCAGATCATGGAAACTGCGAAACCATGATAAATCCTGATGGCACACCAAATACTGCTCACACTACCAATCCTGTACCAATTATTTTAATTGATAAAGATTTGAAAGAGATTAAGGATGGTATTCTTGGTGACCTCGCTCCTACTATTTTAAAACTTATTGGTGTTGAACAACCTAAAGCTATGACACAACAGCCTTTGATTTAAGGAAATTATTAAAAAGAATTACCTTTGCGCATAATAAACCCTAAATCGAATGAATTTTACGGACACCCTTATTATCGCAGTTGATTTCGATGGCACTATTGTAGAAGACGCATACCCTAGAATTGGAAAGCCACAAATGTTTGCGTTTGAAACTTTAAAAAAGTTACAAGAGGAAGGACATCGTCTTATTTTATGGACCTACAGATGTGGTGATAAACTAGATGAAGCTGTAAAATTCTGTGAAGATAACGGTATCCGCTTTTATGCTGTTAACAAAAGTTTTCCAGAGGAGGAGTACACTAATGACATAAGCCGAAAAATAAACGCAGATATATTTATTGACGATAGAAACATTGGAGGTTTTTACGGTTGGGGAGAAATTTACCAACTCTTAACCAATAGCGACGCGAAACCTTTAGAGTATAAAAAGAAAAAGAGTTTCTTAGACTTTTTTAGATAATCATACCTAAATTAAATCAAAGTAAGCTTTTTCTATAGAGGCTCTATGTTCGGGGTGTGCAATGTCAACTAAAGCTTTAACGCGCTGTTTTATAGTTTTACCATATAAATTGGCGATGCCATATTCTGTAACTATATAATGTACATGTGCCCTTGTAGTTACAACGCCCGCCCCGGGTTTTAGAGAAGGCACAATTCTACTAATACCTTTTTTTGTTACTGAAGGCAAAGCGATAATTGCTTTACCGCCTTCGCTAAGAGAAGCACCGCGTATATAATCCATTTGACCTCCTACCCCTGAATACATTTTGGAACCAATAGAATCTGCACAAACCTGACCTGTAACATCTACTTCAATAGCCGAATTTATAGCCACCATTCTTGGGTTTTGTTTAATTATTGACACATCATTAACATAGTCTGATTCCCGCAATTCAACAAACGGGTTATCATCTACATAATCATATAATTTTTTTGAACCCACTAGAAATGTTGAAAGTGCTCTACCTGGATTTACTCCTTTATAGTTTCCGTTAATAACATCATTCAAAATTAAATCTATAACACCATCAGAAAACATTTCGGTATGTAAACCCAAATCCTTATGATTTGTCAGGCGAGATAAAACAGCATTGGGAATAGTACCAATACCCATTTGCAGGGTACTTCTATCTTCTATTAAACCAGCCACATAATCACCAATTTTATTTTCAACCTCTGACGGTTCTCCCAAATTATGCGTTGGTATTGGTACATCGCATTCAACAAACAAGTCTATTTCAGAAAAATGAATAATACCGTCACCATGCGTCCTCGGCATTTGCGCATTTACTTGAGCTATAACCGTTTTAGCATTATCAATAGCAGCCAAAGTGGCTTCAATAGAAACCCCTAAAGAGCAATAGCCATGCTTATCAGGAACCGAAACGTGAATAAGAGCAACATCTAAGGGTAAAATATTCCTTTTAAACAATAAAGGTAATTCACTTAAAAAAACTGGTGTGTAAGAACCATTGCCCGCCGATAATGTATGCCTTACATTTTTACCGATAAAAAATGAATTAACATGAAAACTTTCCTTTAAATCTGGATTTGCATATGGCGTTTCACCTTCAAGATGTAAATGGCACACCTCTACATTCTTTAGTTCTTCGGAACGATTACTCATTGCATTAAGGAGTAATTGTGGCGCAGCAGCAGCAGCTTGTATATAAACCCTACTGTTACTTTTTATAGCTTTTACAGCTTCTTCAGCACTAACAACTTTATACATTTGGAAATGGTTTATTTTAGTAAAGTTATTGATTTACAATTGCAAAAAGACTGTCAAATGTCAGTTATTCACGAATTTTTTTAGTGCTTTAAATTAGTATCTTTGCCAATATTTGAATACGCATGATTAAAATAAAAACCAGAGAAGAAATAGAGCTAATGCGCGAAAGCGCGCTCATAGTATCTAAAACTTTAGGCGAGGTTGCTAAAGCAATTAAACCAGGTGTTACGACCTTACAACTCGATAAAATTGCAGAAGAATGTATAAGAGATCAAGGAGCGGCACCAGGTTTTTTAGGACTTTATGATTTTCCAAACACCTTATGCATGAGTCCTAATTCGCAAGTAGTTCATGGTATTCCTAATAACGACCCTTTGGTTGAGGGTGATATCATTTCAATAGATTGTGGTGCCCTTAAAAATGAATTTTATGGAGACCATGCCTATACGTTTGCTGTAGGCGACATTGCGCCTGAAATTGAACAACTTTTAAAAATCACTAAAGAGTCACTTTATATTGGCATAAGAGAATTTAAATTAAATAATCGTGTTGGTGATGTAGGCTATGCAATTCAACAATATTGTGAAGCTCATGGTTATGGAGTAGTACGAGAATTGGTAGGCCATGGCTTAGGTAAAAAAATGCATGAAGATCCAGAAATGCCAAATTATGGACGTAGAGGTCGTGGTAAAAAATTTGTAGAAGGTATGGTAGTTGCCATAGAACCCATGATTAACATGGGAACCCAACGTATAAAACAACATAGGGATGGCTGGACGATAACTACCCTAGATAATTTACCATCGGCACATTTTGAGCATAATGTTGCTTTGGTTGACGGCAAACCTGAGCTACTTTCTACATTCGCATATATTTATGAAGCTTTAGGGATTGAAAGCAACGAAGAGGACGAGTTTCGACAAAAAGAATTGGTGTTATAATGAAAATAGACTTATCTCACATCCCGAGTAAACAACTAGTTGAGGGCGTATCTGGAAAATATGTGCACTCGAACTCATTTACTGTAGGTTATGTGAGTATAGATAAAGAAGCAATTATGCCATTACATTCTCATATGCAGGAGCAAACATCTCAAGTTATTTCTGGAGAATTAGAAATGACAATTGATGGGAAAACTGAAATCTTAAAACCAGGTAGCATTATCATTATTCCTTCAAATACATTACATAGCGCAAGAGCATTAACAGATTGCACTCTAATCGATACGTTTTGTCCTGTTCGTGAAGATTATAAATAATCTCCATTGAAAAAACTATTCAAAATCATATTAAATACGGTTCCAAGGCCTTTCTTAATAAGAGTCAGTTATATAGTGCGTCCTATATTCGCTTTTTTCCTTAAAGGAAATACATTCACCGATCCAATCGATGGCAAAAGTTTCAAAACATTTTTACCATACGGTTATGGAAAACAGCGAAATAATGTGTTATCGCCTTCTACGCTATCTTTAGAGCGTCACAGATTGCTTTGGCTGTATTTGCAACATGAAACCAACTTCTTTTCAGAAAAACTTAAAGTATTACATTTTGCACCAGAACAAGCATTTTACAGGCGTTTTAAAAAAATGACTAATTTAAATTATGTAACTACAGATTTGAATTCTCCACTTGCAGATGTAAAAGCTGACATTTGTAACCTTCCTTTTAAGGATAATGAATTTGACGTTATACTTTGCAATCACGTTTTAGAGCACATACCAGATGATACTAAAGCGATGCAGGAATTGTATCGGGTAATGAAGACTGGCGGATATGGTATTTTTCAAATTCCACAGGATTTAAATCGAGAAACTACTTTTGAAGACAACTCAATAACTGACAAAAAAGAACGTGCAGAAATATTTGGACAGTACGACCACGTTCGCGTATATGGGCGCGACTATTTTGACAAACTTCGCTCTATAGGTTTTAAAGTTGAAGAGGTGAACTATACCGATAAACTCTTAGATAAAGAAATAAATAAATATTGTTTAGCTAAAGGAGAAATTATCCCAGTAGTTTTCAAATAAAAAAGTTACCCTGAACAACTTTAAACAATTAAATAACACTTATAGAATGAAAGTCTTGTTGTTTCTAATAAATCATAATTGATTATTCTGGAAATCCGTTTAAAGCTAAAGTCTCCAGCGCATTATTTTCATTTTCAAAAATCAAAAATACTTTAAGCTCTGGATGCGCTCTTAAAAAAGTTTTTACTTTTTCTAAGCCCATGGTTTTAAAGGCAGTAGCATAGGCATCAGCTGTCATACAATCCCTGGCAATCACCGAAATGCTCAATAAATTGGTTTTACTTGGATACCCACTTTCAGTATCTATAATATGCGCATATCTATTGCCATTTTCATCAATTTTAAATTTTCTGTACGTACCAGAAGTGGCCATCGCTTCATCCTGAAGCTTTACTACTTTATTAGTAGATTGTGTACCATCAAAATTGGGGTTTTCAATGCCAACTAGCCATTCCTTATTCTTTTGAGCATTAATGCCCTTAGCCATAAGTTCGCCACCTATATCTACTAGGTGATTATCTATACGTTTATCACTTAAAAATTGTGAAATAACGTCTACAGCATATCCTTTAGCAATAGCGTTAAACTCTAAGTATGACGTTTTGGGTTTTATAATAGAATTGTTTGATAGGTTTATTTTATTAAATCCTACAAATTGCATTAAGCTATCAATTGTAATACTATCGGTTAAAAACTTGTTTTGTTCAGCGCCAAAATTCCAGGCGTTCACTACATTGCCTATGGTAGGATCAAAAGCACCATTTGTTTCGTGATAAATTACTTTTGAAGCTTGAAAAACATTTTTAAAATGATTATCTATTTCGGTAAGTTCATTTCTATTTACTTTTGAAATATCTGAGTTTTCTACATAAGTAGATAAAGAATTGTTTATAATATTGAACAAACTATCAAACTCCTTTTGATAATCCTTATTAGAATAGTAAGTTACCCTATAGTATGTTCCAAACACTGTACCTTGCACTAAAGTATTATTTATGACACGGGAATTATTCTGTTTACAAGAAATAAATCCAATAACTATTAATACCAATAAAATTCGTTTCATTTAATTTAAGTTAGATTCTATGTATTGAATCCCATTATATTCAATTAAATAATCTTCATTTAAATAAACAGGTAAATCCGCTCCATTAGGATTGCCTAAACCAACACCTGCATATAAAACCTTGGCATCTTTCTCAAAAGCGTGCTTCTTGAAAGACTCCATCCAAACAATGTCATAATTATTAGGGTTTTCAGGCAGAATAACAGCACGCACAACCACAAAATAGTATTGACTGTTTTTATCAATACACACAAACTGTGGATGTTTTTTCAGTTTACTATTAATAGCTACAAACTCAAACCCACGTTGTTCCAAATCTTTTCCAACATGGTTCATTGCAAGATTATGTAACTCCTGTTTTGAAAGCGGTTTACTCATATTGTAAAAATACTAAAAGTTAATAGGATGATGACATTTAAAAGCTTTATAAATTAAAGATAAAAAAGCAACAAACCTTGTAAAGGAACGGTAGGATACATAAAGTTTAAACGAATAAAAATTTACTTCGCAAGCTTTGATATAGTTAAATAAACGTTTTGTAATTTCGTTTTAATAAAAAATGAAGTTGTATATATTTTAGTCTTTTTTTCTATAAAAATATATTACTTCGGCACTACTTGCTAAAAACACTTGTTACAGGTTTATACATGTGTGAATAAAAAATAGGATTGCTCCAGAAAAAACCTATATAAATTTTAGATTATTGTTTTATAAGTCCGAAACATTTAAAAGTTGCAAAATAACAATAACATACCGCAAGAGCTACTGGATACCATAGAACGCTATCTAAAAGGCGAACTATCTACACGCGAACTTGATGATTTTAATCGGCTCTTGGATCTTGATGAAGATTTTAAAGCTCAAGTTGAAGAAGTACGTACCAAGTATTTTGATACTGAAACCCAATCTTTAAAAAACATAGGTAAAGAAGCTGAAGAGGCAATTTCTAAAACAAAATATATAGTAGCCCCACAAAAACAAAAAGCTCGTTTTTTAAGATACAGTAGAATTGCAGCGGCAACAGCTGTAATATTAGTTGTTGGAAGTATTTGGTTTTTCAGTACTCCAAAAAACGAAAAACTCTACAATAACTATTTTAAACCAGCACCTGGACTGCAAAATAAAACAGATAGCGATACTATTTCTGAATTTTACATAGGTATGAGAAGATATAATGAAAGCGACTACAGTGCTGCTATTGCTATATGGAAAATCCAAATAGAGAACAACCTTGAAAATGACACACTAAATTATTTCTTAGGTGTAGCCCATCTGGCTAACAAAAAAGAAGCCAATGCCATTCCTTATTTAGAGCGCACCGTGCAGTCTAAAAAAACGTTCCCTTTGTTAAGTGATGCAAATTATTATCTGGCGCTGTCCTATTTAAAACAAGGTAATTTTAAATCTGCAAAAAAACACCTTGCATCAACAAGAAAACCTTTGGGAAAAGAATTACTTACCAAATTAGAAAACTAATTTTGTTTGTTTAAACCTTACAAACTTTGAATTATAAAACGTGTAGTTTGACACAGAAATAATGGCATCTTTCTCTAAATGATACCACGGGGAAATTTGAGAATCTTCTAAATTCTTAACCAAATGTACACTTTGTGCAGGTGTATTACCTTGAAAAAGCAAATAAATCTTATCGCCTTTGGCATTTACAGCTTCATCACAAATCATCACGATATGACCAGGAGAACCGCCTTTAATTAACATATCACCAAGTTTAAGATGCTTAACATTATTGATTTTTGGGAGTTCATTATAAAGCGATAAGGTTCCAGAATACATATAAATCAAATTCAAATACTTATAGAAATTTTCTTTTGAACTACTAGCTTGAGCCGTTTTATGAAAAGACACTTTGCTGCCATTAATTTTTGGTCTATAGCCTTCAGCATACTTTTTCCAAGAGCAATAATGGCCGCTAGTAAAATTAAAACCAATCTCCTCTTTTCTATTCCTATCCCACAAGTATTCGCTTCTAATCCTAATTAAAGCATCTGCACATTGTTGGAATCCGTTTTTGGGTACAGCTATATCTAAAATACCAATATGCCCACGCTGCCAAAAATATTCGGTATCATCATAATTAATGATTTTAGTACCAAACGGTTTTAGTTTATAATTTCTAAGATATTCTTGAAAAGAGCCTTTTGGATACGCTACCCTTTTATAACCTTTAGGTAGATTAACTCTAGATTTTATAGTGAGGCTATCCTTATCAAGATAGTTTAAAGGCTTCTTGGAAGCTATTAGAGCATTTGTAGTTTTTTGTAAAGGCCGTATTTGATTAAGCAATACACATATGATAAGCACTGTAAACACAAAAATTAAGACCCGTTTCATGTTTTAGAAACGTCATTAAACATTTCATCGTATTTGCAGAAAAAAATTTAAGAGTAATTTCACAGGTAAAACTGATATTTTTTAGTAATTAAAGCTAAAAATTAGCTTATGAATACAACACCTCGTTTAGAATCGGCTATAAAAAAGCTTTATCTCGCATTCCATAACAACACGTTAAACCCCGAGTGTTGTCTGCAATGTGCTGTTGGGAATATTTTGGATAACACCGATAGTTGGCGCCACCTGTCCGACTATCATGGCGCTTTAGAATTAAACTATGTTGGCAAAGTGCACCAAACTTTAGGACGAAAATTTAGTGGCTACTCGCCTTTGGAATTGCTACAAATTGAAGCTACCTTTTTAAAGGCTTGTGGCTTTCAATTACCTTTACATCATAAGAACGATAAACCGAAAAATCCCACTGACAAAGATATTCTGTTCAATGGCTTATGTGAAGTGGTTAGGTTTTTATGTGAATTAGACAATGTAAAAAACGTAATGGATTATACGAAGCTATTTGAGGTTAAAAACAATAAACCCAAATATCAACTTGTGTAAGTTTAAATGACTTTTAGATATAAAAAAACCAACTCTAATTGAGTTGGTTTTATTTTTATTTACTCTTGAAGATTACCCTCCAAAGTCATCAAATCTAATATGTTCATCAGGGATACCAAAATCCTCTCCCATTTTTTGAACAGCCTTATTCATTAACGGTGGGCCACAGAAATACAATTCTATATCTTCTGGAGACTCATGTTTGCTTAAATAATTATCTATAACACAATTATGAATAAATCCAACAAAACCATCTCCTGGAGCATCTATATCTTCTTTTACCTTCCAGTTGTCTTCTTCTAGTGGCTCAGAAAGTGCCATGTAGAATTTAAAGTTAGGGAAGTCTTTCTCTAAAGATTTAAAATGGTCTATATAAAACAATTCTCGTTTAGAGCGTCCACCGTACCAATAGGTTACTTTTCTTCCTGTTTTAACAGTTTTGAAAAGATGATACAAGTGCGAACGCATTGGTGCCATACCTGCACCACCTCCAACATAAAGCATTTCACTATCAGACTCATTGATAAAGAATTCTCCATAAGGTCCAGAAATAGTTACTTTATCTCCTGGTTTTTGAGCGAAAATATAAGACGATGCCACGCCTGGATTAACATCCATCCATCCGTTTTTATTTCGATCCCATGGCGGCGTTGCAATACGAACGTTCAGCATAATTTCACGCCCCTCAGCTGGGTAAGAAGCCATAGAGTAAGCGCGTTCTACTGTTTCATTGTTTTTCATTACTAAAGGCCAAAGACCAAACTTATCCCACTCTGCTTGAAACTTATCCGGTGTTTCATGTTCTTCAGGGTGTGCCGTAATATCAATATCAGAATACTTAATTTCACATGGTGGAATTTCAATTTGTATATAGCCTCCGGCTTTATATCCCATATCTTCAGGAATTTCAACTACAAACTCCTTGATAAATGATGCTACATTATAATTACGAACAACAGTGGCTTCCCATTTCTTAATACCGAATACCTCTTCAGGAATAGTAATGTTCATGTCTTGCTTCACTTTAACCTGACATGCTAAACGAGCTCCTTCTTGCAATTCCTTTCTTGAAAAATGAGGTGTCTCTGTGGGCAATGCTTCTCCTCCACCCTCTAGTACGTGGCACTCACATTGGATGCATGTTCCACCGCCGCCACAAGCCGATGGTAAGAAAATTTTATTTCCACCAAGCGTGGATAATAGTGTACCGCCTGAGGCTACTTCTATTTCTTTTTCACCGTTTATCGTAATCTTTACCGGACCTGATGGTGATAACTTTTGCTTTACAAATAACAGTAATGCAACCAATAGCAAGGTAATAACTAAAAAAGCTGTTACTGTTGCTAAAACCGTTCCGAATGTTCCTGCTGCTAATATCATATTACTCATTTATTGTGATGTTGTTAGCTACTACTTTATCCTTTTCAGAATCTTCAACAGACTCTTGTACTTTTGCTGTCTTTTCTTCCTTTGCGGCTTCTTCATCTCCACCTGTTAACATACCTCCAAAACTCATAAAACCAATGGCCATTAATCCCGTGATAATAAACGTAATCCCCAAACCTCTCAACGCAGGTGGCACGTTTGAATATCTGATTTTCTCACGAATGGCAGCAATTGCTAAAATGGCTAAAAACCAACCAATTCCTGATGCCACTCCGTAATTAAGGGCTAGACCTAGTGTTGCAATTTCACGCGATTGCATAAATAAAGACCCTCCTAAGATTGCACAGTTTACGGCTATTAATGGCAAAAATATCCCTAAAGAGTTGTATAAGGATGGGGAAAATTTCTCTACCACAATTTCTACGAGTTGCACCATGGTTGCGATAGTCGCAATAAACATGATAAACGAAAGAAAACTAAGGTCGTAGTCGGCATATTCTGCACCCAACCATGATAAAGCTCCTGGCTGTAGTAAATACTGGTCTAACAACCAGTTTAAAGGCACTGTAATTGCCAGTACAAATATAACGGCAGCTCCAAGACCTACAGCTGTACTTACTTTTTTAGATACTGCTAAATATGAACACATTCCTAAGAACGTGGCAAATACCATGTTATCTATAAATATCGATTTAAAAAATAATTCTACGTGTTCCATACCTTTTAATTATAAATTCTGAATTCAGAATTATGACTAATCTTCTATTAATGCTTTGTTTTTAGTGCGCTGCACCCAGATAATAATACCAACTACAATTAAAGCCATTGGAGACAAAAGCATAAAACCATTATTCTCATAACCAATTGCGTACAATCCAGTTTTTTCAATCGGGTCTCCTAAAACCTTAAATCCTAAAAGCGTTCCAGAACCCAAAAGCTCTCTAAAAAAGCCTACTATAATTAATATAGCACCATAACCAGCGGCATTACCTATACCATCTAAAAAAGAACGCCATGGCCCATTACCGAGTGCAAATGCTTCGAAGCGTCCCATAATGATACAGTTGGTAATAATAAGCCCAACGAATACAGAAAGTGTTTTACTTAATTCGTAAGCAAATGCTTTTAAAACTTGATCTACAATAATTACCAATGCCGCAACAACGACTAATTGCACAATAATTCTAATTTTAGATGGAATAATGTTTCTCATTAAAGAAATAACAACATTTCCTACCCCTAAAACAAACAATACTGAAATAGACATTACTATAGATGCCTTTAACTCTGCCGTAATGGCCAGAGCTGAACAGATACCTAAAACTTGTATGGTAATTGGGTTATTATCCGCTAAAGGATCTGTTATTAATTTTGTATCTTTTTTTGATAAAAGTCCCATATTAATTTGTTTTTTGAGATTTTAAACTATCGAAATAAGGTTTGTACAGCTTTAAATCGCTTTTAATCATGGCTGTTACGCCATCGCCTGTAATCGTTGCACCTGCGATAGCATCAACTTCGTTATCCATCTTATCTTCATTTTTAGGGTCTGCATTACCTTTCGCTACTGTAATACCCTTAAAAACTCCGTTTTCAGTTAGTAGATGTTCTCCATAAAAATCATCCATAAAATAACGCTGCTTAATATTGGCTCCTAACCCTGGGGTTTCTCCCTTATGATCAAAATATGCACCTTGAACTACCATATTCTCGTCAATTGCTATGTAACCCCAAATAGCATCCCATAAACCTTTACCATATATAGGAGCTACATATACTTTTTTTCCTTCTTTATTATTACCTACGAATAGTGGTAGTAGTCTTGATTTTCCAGCCTTAGCGTTACTTTTTTGCTTTTTAATATCAATTAAATAAGGCTCTTTACCGTTATTAGCTTCCATATACTCTTGTCCAGTCATTTTACTAATAATCTCACCATCTTTTGACTCTAATACAAGTTGTTCAGATACGTTCTCTGTAAACAATTGCTGTGCCTCGGTAGTTGCTACAAAATTAGCACTACTTTCATCATTCTCATTAATACCCATAGCGTATAAGATATTTTGTTGTTTTTCAATACGCTCATTTTCTGATATCGTAGGTTTTAATGATGAGGCTGTAAATGCCAGTAATGATCCTACAACCACAACCATGGCTATAGCGAAAATTATAGTGTACGAATTCTTGTCTGTATCCATTGCCATAATTAAGCTGTTTTAACTTTTAAACGTTTCATTCGTTTCTTTACATTACCTTGAACTACGTAATGATCTATAGTTGGTGCAAAAACATTCATTAGAAGAATGGCTAAAAATACACCTTCAGGATATGCAGGGTTGAATACACGAATCATAATAGAAATAAAACCTATTAAGAAACCGTAAATCCACTTACCTTTATTTGTTTGTGAGGCTGTTACAGGATCTGTTGCCATATAAACTGCGCCAAATAAAATACTACCAATAATTAAATGTTGCCAAAAAGGAACACTCATTAAACCATAAAATTTGCTCGACGCTCCAATCCATCCTGCATCCACAACACCATTAAAAATTAAGCCCATTACCAAAGCACCAATAAGTGTAGAAATAATAATTCTCCAACTTCCTACTTTAGTAAAGATTAAAAATAATGCTCCAATAATTATTAAAAACTTAGAGGTCTCTCCTACCGAACCTGGTATTATACCCCAAAACATATCCCAATAATCATAAACCACCGAGTTATTTTGAGCATAAGACCCTAAAATTGTTTCTCCAGAAATGGCATCTAGATTAGCGCCGTCTGCAATCATTCTATCTCTTTCTACAGCACCATGTACCCAAACTTTATCTCCAGACATCCATGTTGGATAAGCGAAGAATAAAAAAGCTCTAATAGTTAATGCTGGATTTAGAATGTTCATTCCGGTACCACCAAAAACTTCTTTACCTATAACTACACCAAATATTACAGCAACAGCCAACATCCATAATGGAATATCAACAGGAACGATAAGAGGCACTAACATACCCGTTACTAAGTAACCTTCCTCTACCTCATGCCCTTTGATAATTGCAAATACAAATTCTACGGCTAAACCAACGCCATAAGATACTACCACCAATGGCAATACTTGTGTTAAACCAATGATGAAATTATCCATAGTCCAAAACGAAGCTCCCAAAAATCCATTAGCAGATTCTATTTCGCCAAGTGCTAAGTAATGCTGGTATCCTGCGTTAAACATACCAAATATAAGACATGGCACTAAAGCCATAATAACTGTATTCATGGTACGCTTTAAATCATCCGCAGCCTTAATATGTGTACCACCATGAGTAGTCTCGTTTGGCAAATACAAGAACGTATGAAAAGCTGAAAAAGCAGGCAACCACTTTTTATCTTTATTCTTTTCTTTAAAATTGTGTAATTTTTCTTTTAAACCCATTATCCTATCTCTTTAAGCATTAAGTCTAAACCTTCTCTTATAATTTTTTGATGTGGTTGTTTAGAAACACATACAAATTCAGTTAACGCAAAATCTTCTGGTGCAACTTCGTACATCCCTAAAGCTTCCATTTCATCTAAATCTTGATACATACAAGCTTTCAAAATTTGCATTGGGTAAATATCTAAAGGAAAAACTTCCTCGTAGGTTCCGGTAGTTACAAAGGCACGATGCTCTCCGTTAGTATTGGTATTCAAATCATACTTCTTGTTTGGATTTAACCAAGAAAAAGTTAGAGCTCTTGATGTAGACACCTTATCAAACACAGGTTTATTCCATCCAAACAACTCATAATCATCACCTTCTGGAATAATGGTTATTACGTTGCTGTAGTAATCCAAATAACCATCTGGTTTAATCTCTTTGCCGCTTAAAACATTACCAGAAATAATTCTAGAATTAGCATCTTTCTCAACCCCTTTGTCATAAATCATTGTAGCAACTTCACTACCTAGTTTAGTAACAAAATAACGTGGTGCTTTTACTTCAGAACCTGCCAAAGCCACAACGCGTTCGGCATTAAACTTACCAGTTAAGAGTAATTCACCAATAATTACTAAATCTTGTGCATTAACAGTCCAAACGGTTTCACCCTTATTTACAGGATCTACTTTATTGATTAACGTTCCAACATTTCCAGCTGGATGCGGACCAGATACTTTGTGTAAGGTAACTCCAGATAAACCAGCTAATGGCGAATTAGAATTTTTACCAACAGACACATGAACTTGTCCTTCAGTTAATTTCCCAAGAGCAGAAACCGCAGCTTGCAACTCCGCTTCTTTTCCTTGTAACGTAAAATCTAAATCGGCTGCCAATGGCGCACTTGCATAACCAGAGATAAAAATCGCTTTTGGCGCCTTATCAGGGCTTGCAATAACATCGTATGGTCTTTGTTTTATAAATGGCCATAAACCTCCTGCTAAAAAATGGGCCTTTACTGCTTCTGGTGTAGCGGCACCTAAATCAAACTTACCATGCTCTAGATAGGTTTGTGTTTTATCAGCTTGGATTTTTATTTCTAAAATTTTACGTTTAGCACCACGAGCAATCTCAATAACTTCACCCGAAACAGGAGAAACAAATTTGATATTCTCGTTTGATTTGTCGTAAAACACAGGTTCTCCTGCCTTTACTTTCGTGCCAACTTTAGAAATTAATTTTGGAATTACGCCATGGAAGTCTTCTGGTCTTAAAACATAAAAGTTACTCAAAACCGCCGTCTCAGTGGTTTTTTCAGCTTCTCCTTTAAGTTTTATATCTAGACCTTTCTTAATGCGAATGTCGTTTGACATATTTTCTTTGTTGAAATTAGTTGTCTAAAAAAAATCGGTGCAAAAATACGAACTAAAAAATAGTTACCACAAAAATTTAATAGAAATTTACAAGTATTAAATTATCTGAAGCCTTAGGCATCAATTTTGATTATATTTACAAAAATAAGTTGCATGCGCCTTAATTATTTTTTCTTAGTCATTGTATTTTCCCTGCACCTACTCGCTCAGGCTCAGGTAGAAGAAGTAAATCCGCCAGATTATATCAAATCTATTACTTTCAAAAGTACCAGTAGCGATTTAGGAGAATTACCAATTATAAAACTAGGCGAAACTTTTTATTTAGAGTTTGATGCTCTGGTTTCAAACGAACCCGATTTTTATTATAAAATCAAACATTACAATTACGATTGGACAGAATCTGTTTTGGTGCGCACCGAATTCTTGCTTGGTGTAGATAATTTTAGAATTCAAGATTATCGTAATTCATTCAATACATTTCAATTGTATTCGCATTACAGATTAAGCATTCCAAATGCGCAAACACGTGCTTTAACTGTTTCAGGCAATTACCTTATTTCAGTATTTGATAGAGATGATGAATTGGTGTTTTCAAGAAAACTTATGGTGTATGAAGATATTGTTACTCCAGGCATTAGCATAAAACGCTCTAGAGACGTACAAACAATTGATTATATGCAAACTGTAGATATTGAAATTTCTACCAATGCACAGATTAACAATCCGCTTCAAACAATAAAAACATTAATCATTCAAAATAGAAACTTAAACACAGCTATTTCTGATATAAAACCACAATATACTATCGGCAATAAATTGATTTATCGCTATGTAAATGAAACCGCTTTTCCTGGTGGTAACGAGTATCTATTTTTTGAAACTAAGGATGTAAGAGCCGCTTCAATGGGCGTGCAATACATTAAGCTAGAGGATATTTATCACAGCTACTTGTTTACCAATAGATCTAGGGCGGAGTTACCATATACCTATAATCCTGATATTAACGGGCAGTTTAAAATAACAGCCATAGACCGTGAAGATGTCTCGGTTGAGGCCGATTATGTTGAAGTACATTTTTCCTTAGACTATCCAGAACTACTAAATGGGGAAAGCATCTACGTTTATGGCAATTACAACAATTACGCATTAGACGATTATAACAGAATGGACTATTATCCAGAAGGTAGAATTTATAAAACCCATTTTAAACTTAAACAAGGGTTTTACAATTACAAATATGTAGTCGTAAATGCAGATGGCACTTTAGACGAAGGACGCATAAGCGGGAACTTCTGGCAAACCGAAAACAACTATAAAGTATTAGTATATTATCGCGATTTAGGGGCGAGATACGATAAAATCATTGGGTTTAACGAAGTTTCATCGATAAATATCACCAATTAGTCTGTATTTAACGGTTTTTTAAAGGTTCAAAATTTAAAAATACCTATTTTAGCGCCACAAAAGTCTTGTATATCAATCCTTAACATGGTTCAACAGGTAACAAAAGGCATAAAAATTTCGGTCGAAACTACTTTCGAGGGCACATTTTATAAAAATTATAAAATCCAGTACGCCTTTGGTTATACCATTACCATAGAAAATCAAAGTAAAGACTCTGTACAGCTCTACGCACGCCATTGGGAAATTCTAGACGCTTTAAATAACCTAGAGACCGTAACAGGCGAAGGCGTTGTTGGTAAAAAACCAGTTTTAAAACCTGGGGAATCGCATACCTACACTTCAGGATGCTTACTCACCTCACCTTTTGGTGCGATGCAAGGGCATTACAATATGGTAAATTTCACCACCACCAAAAAATTTCAAGTCGCTATTCCAACCTTTAAGTTGAGTGCGCCTTTCGCTATTAATTAGGGCGTTACCACAACACTTCGACAAGCTCAGTGCAAGTGGTCGGGCTTTCACTACTCGCTCTCTTCGAGGAGCTCAAACATGCCGTTCAATCCCTAACGCAGAAGAAACCTTAGAAAATTAATGAATAAACTGTCATTGTAAGGAAGGCATAAAAACAATTATCTAACCCTCTCAAACCTAAAAACCCTGCGCTCCTGCCTCACATGAAAAAATTTGCAATTGGAGTAATGCACAAATTCAAAAGACAAATCATAGTTAAAGGAGGTATCCTCTACCTTAAAAAGGGCATCACAATCTACATTGCCATACGGCGAAATGCGTCTAAACCTGTAAATCTCAATACTTCCATTTTTATGTAGTTCAAACCAAGCGCCCGCTGCAATACCCGATAACCATTGGGCATGCTCTACAATAGTAGCGTTAGGTTTTGGCTCTAAAGTTCCTTTAAAATTTACCTCATGCCCATTTAACTTATCTAAAAAGTAACGTACATTTTCACTTTTTTGAGAACCTTTAAATTCTGAAATTTGCCCCGTTTCAGAGACTTCATATACATAATTTTCAGTATCAGCAAGTAACACATTGCCAACAGTACTTGGTGTAAACCATTTAGATTGTATCAGGTCCTTCCTAATTTTCGCATCAGTAACAGAAGCAATCAAACTATCGGTTACAAAACGTGCACAGTTGCAAGCATCCTTAATAAACGCCGCATAGCGAATAAAATGCTTGTTTTGCATTTCGGTGATATGAGTTCGTGCTTTTTTATAATCTACAGCGCTACAAACCGAAGCTACCAATTTTCCTTCACCATGGGTTAGTTGGGGGTTTGTGCCTAAAAACTCTAAAATTTCATCAAGATTGGTAATAGTTTCATTTTCAATTTTGGCTACTAACGGAAAATCTAACTCATTATCCGTGTCTTTTCCTCGAACCCTTCCATTTGGTTCTGGCGTAATGTAGCGCCCAAAATCGTGGTACTCCAAAATTCCTGTGGATTTATCTATCAACACCAACGCTGCATGACCCGCTCGTAAATAGTTTTTCTTACCAACACCCAAATACCTTAAAAAAGGAGAATACCATTCATCAGCAACCATAACAATGGTTTCAGGATATGCCATGGTTAAAATAATACCTGTGTTAGCCATTAACGGGTTGTGGAATTTTGAAGATTTTAGATGTTTGTTGGTTGCTTAAAAGACTTTCATAGTGCATCTCTGTAACCTCAGTTTTTTTGTGAATCTGAGTAATGCTTGTAGTTTTCACAAAGCCTCTATCCATTATTGCGCCATAATTTACATTGCCTGCTCCTGCTGTTTTATGAAATGTCATCAATGATTCTCTATCGAGCTGGTGTTCAGATTTAAAATCTTCAAACCATTGTTTACGTTCAATTCTCATCGCTGAATCGTACAATGTTGAAGAAGACCAAATTCTTGGTTCTAAAGGCAGTTCTGTAAAATGCTTTCGATTACCGTCCCAAACCAATTCAAAAAATCGCAACGTAGTACTCCAATCTGCAATCACCATAGTAAACGGTTCAATGGCGTCAAAATTATAAGACTCAATGGTTTCAACAATGGCATAAGCAACCATAAAATGTTTAGCCACAACACCTCTACTCAATCGATACAAAGGTTTACGTTCATGAATTTCAAAAGCACCATTTAACACGCAAATCACTCGTTGTTTTTCGCTGACACCAATCCAAGTCCCTCCAGACAATTCATCTTTCGGGAATAATACTTGAGTATTATCAATCGAATAAAATTCAGGAGCAATAGAAACACGATTTGGCGCTTCATCACGATTTGAGGTTAAAATAAAATCAGTATTCCCTTTGGGGACAATAGTTACAGTACACATAAAAACAGTAGTCTCTTACGGAAGTGCCAACTTACAAAAAATAAATAAAATCTAAATCAACCGAACCTGGATAAAATCATAATTAAAAGAACTGCTATATGTAAAATTTAACGTGATTTTAAGGCATTCATGTAACACTTTGCAATTTAATAATTCTTAAATTTGCAGCCAATTCACTGATAATTTTTTAACGAAAACAAATAAATCATGGGAAAAGGCTTTTTTAATGTACCTATTGCAGTTAACGAACCTGTTAAATCTTATGCTCCAGGAACTCCAGAACGCGATGCTGTTTTAGAGGCTTACAAAACAATGTTTAACAGTAAAGTTGATGTGCCTTTATATATTAATGGAGAACATATAGCTACTGGAAATACTAGAACCATGTCGCCTCCACACGACCATCAGCATGTAGTTGGAACCTATCACCTAGCGGAACAAAAACATATTGATGAGGCTATCGCTACGGCCATAGAAGCGAGAAAAACATGGAGTAAAATGCCATGGGAACAACGTGCAGGTATCTTTTTAAAAGCCGCAGAATTGGTTGCTGGTCCTTACCGTGCAAAAATTAATGCTGCAACAATGATTGCGCAGTCCAAAACCATCCACCAAGCTGAAATTGATGCAGCGTGTGAGCTTGTAGATTTCTTACGTTTTAATGTACAGTTTATGACAGACATATACATGGAACAACCCGAAAGCACCAGTGATGCATGGAACCGTATAGAATATCGACCGCTCGAAGGATTTACTTATGCCGTTACACCTTTTAACTTTACAGCCATTGCTGGAAATCTGCCTGCTTGTATGGCGCTTATGGGCAATGTTGTAGTTTGGAAACCTAGTGACAGTCAGGTATATTCAGCAAAAGTAATCATGGATGTCTTTGAAGAAGCCGGTGTGCCTCCGGGAGTAATAAATGTGGTTTTTGGCGATCCTGTTATGATTACAAATACCGTTTTGGCTAGTCCCGATTTTTCAGGATTACACTTTACAGGATCAACGCATGTATTTAAAGAACTTTGGAAACAAATAGGAAATAACATCCATAACTATAAGACTTACCCAAGAATTGTTGGAGAAACTGGTGGTAAAGATTTTATTGTTGCACATAAGTCTGCCAACCCAAAACAAGTAGCTACGGCGATTACACGTGGTGCTTTCGAATTCCAGGGCCAAAAATGTAGTGCGGCATCTCGCGCTTATATTCCAAAAAGTATTTGGAACGAGGTTAAAAATTTCATTATTGAAGATGTTAAGTCTTTTAAAATGGGCTCTCCTGAAGATATGGGCAATTTTATTACGGCGGTAATTCACGAAGGGTCTTTTGATAAACTAGCGAAATATATAGACCAAGCCAAAACCGATGCTGATGTTGATATACTTGTAGGCGGTGGTTATAATAAAAGCAAAGGTTATTTTATTGAGCCAACAGTTTTAGTAACTTCAAATCCTAAATACACAACGATGTGTACTGAACTTTTTGGTCCGGTAATCACTATTTATGTATATGAAGATGACGCTTACAGCGAAACCTTAAAGCTAGTTGACGGCACAAGTGAATATGCTCTAACTGGTGCAATTCTAGCAAAAGATAGATATGCCATTACTGAGGCAACAGAGGCATTACAAAATAGTGCAGGTAACTTCTACATCAACGATAAACCAACTGGTGCCGTAGTAGGGCAACAACCTTTTGGAGGTGCTAGAGCATCAGGAACAAACGATAAAGCTGGTAGCGCTCAAAACTTATTGCGTTGGGTATCACCTAGAATGATAAAAGAAACATTTGTAACTCCAACAGATTATAGATATCCGTTTTTAGGAGAATAGGTATTGCTGCGAGAACAAATTAAAATTTATGAAAGAGACAGCCTGCACAGGCTGTCTCCTTTTTTTAATTTCTTTATCTATTCAAAGATTATTTGCTACTAAACCACCACCAATTCATGTCTCTGGTTAATTGAAAACCTAAGCTTTCATATAAACCAATAGCCGGATTACCTTTGGTGGTATGCAAAATAGGATGTTTACCAGTTTTTAAAATTTCCTGTACGGTATGCGTAATAAGCTGTTTTGCAAAACCTTGTCTGGTGAAATCTGGGTGTGTTACCACGCCACTTACTTCTATAAAATCGTTAGTTTGCATACGTTGCCCTGATATTGCTATAAGTTTTCCATGTTTAAAAATACCAAAGTAATCGCCCATATCAAACGTGCGTTTTTTGTAATACCCTGGCATTACCAACCATATTAAATCGTAGATTTCTTGAATATGTGTTTCGGTAAGCGGCACTATGGTTTCAGAAATTTCAACTGCGGCTAAGTCGTTTAACACCATTTGGCAACCTTCAATTTTTTGGTTTAAAACCACATAATGTTCATCAAAATCTGGTGTATCATTTTCTGAAACTAGAAAAAAGCTATCTGTTAATTTTGAATAGGCTGTTAAGGCCTTTTTGGTTTTTGAAGCATTAGTAAAAGCTCCAAATGGGCAAATGTTTGAATTGTAAAATTTAACCTCATCGTATGCTACAACATACTTTTGATGGGTTTCCCTCAGGGCATACCACACTGGATTTTGTAATGTTTGCTGAAAATGATTCATTCAAAAAAATTGATATATCAAATGTAAATTGAAATATTGAAATTTTCAGAAAATATAAAGTTGCTTTGATATAAACCATTTGACTTTGTAAAAATTTTCGCCTACCTTAGTTTAACGGCGGATATAAGCCCCTTGTGCTGAGCTTGTCGAAGTATTAGAGAACGGCGCATATCCGTCACCCCATTAAACGAACCTCCCCAAAAAAACACCCTTAAAACGATTTAAGCACTTGCCATAACCATCAAACCTATCGTTAAATGTTGAGGCATTTGTTGGCTCCCAGATGCAAGAGGCAGTCCGTCTAATATACTCGCGATAAACTCTAGCCGAAATATTTATATTCAAGAATTCATAAATATGAAATAAGAATTAATGAGCAAAACCTAACCCAACCTTTGGAGGGTAATGCCCAAATTATTTTTATGTTAACAGGCTAACTTCTTGTTTAAAATTTCATTAGTTTTATGTTTTAAATCTTAGTGGAATAGTTTTTGATACTTTAAAACCATTAAAAACAATACCTATTAAGAATTGACGTTTAAAAAAAATATGAAAAAGATATTACTCGTTTTTTTATTTGTACCGCTACTAAGTATGGGGCAAGCAACAAAATTTGTGAGGCAAGCCTTAAAGCTAAACGATCCTGAAGCACAAATAGAAATGCTAAATCAAGCCTTAGATATTGACAGCAAACATCTTGATGCGCTATTTTACAGAGGTATTGCCAAATATAATTTAGCAGATTATGAAGGCGCCATTTTAGATTTTACCAAGATAATTTTTTACGAACCTGATGCAGATAGCTATTATAACAGGGGCAATTGTAAATTTAATCTAGAAGATTATGAAGGCGCACTTTTTGACTATGAAAAGGCCGTTGAGCTAGACCCCGATTTAATAGGCGCCTATTTTAATTTAGGCAATGCTAAGTTTGCCCAAGAGGATTACAGTGGTGCTGTGGAAGCCTTTACCAAGGTAATTCGTTTTTTTCCCAATGACTATAAATCCTACAGCCAACGTGCTTTGGCTTATATGGAATTGAATAAGTACCGATTGGCTTTTGATGATTTTGGTGCTTGTATTCTAATAAGACCCGATAGTGAATCTTATTACAACCGTGGATATGCTTTGCTAGAAATAAATTATTACAAAGAAGCTAAAGACGACTTTTTAAAGGCAATAGAAAGAAACCCCGATAACACACCTGCTTATTTTTATTTAGGAGTGAGTCAATTTTTATTAAGTGATTTTCTATCGGCTATAAAAAGTCTATCTTTTGCTACTAACAAAGATCAAATGGATTATGATGCTTATTTTGGATTAGCCATGGCATATTATTACTTAAATGATTTTGATAAGGCTAAAGAAAAATTTGAACGTGCTAAAAAAATCCTAGATCCCTCTTCGAATAATAATGATATCTCAACCTTTGAAGACACGTATTGGGAAGTAAATGAAAAGCCATTGTTTACAGAAATGTACCAGAGGCTAAGTAAACTCTAATTTTTTCTCTCTAATTTAACAGTAAACATACTTCAAGACTGCAAAAGTTCTCTTAAAAATAAGCATAAAAATAATGTGTTTTGTATCTTTATAACACACACCTGATTCTTATTCAGGTGTTTAAACATAATTTGTAATTTTTTGATGTTATTTTTGCTATGAATAAGTCTTATTTTACACGTTTATTATTTGGGTGCATCCTTGGTTGTACCATGCTAACATTTGGGCAATCAAAGAAATTAGTAAGACACGGAAAAAAACTTACTGATCCCCAAAAACAAATTAAACTTTTTACTGAAGCCATTCAATTAGATAAAAATAATCTTGATGCTTACTTTCATCGTGGTATTGCCAGAGCAAACAAAGAAGATCATTGGGGAGCCATGTTAGACTTTACAACTGTAATTTTTAGTAAACCTGATGCAGACTCTTTTTTTAACCGTGGCAATTCTAAGTTTGCAATTGAAGATTTTAAAGGCGCTCGAAATGATTACGGTATGGCTATTAAACTCGACCGTAATTTTTTTCAGGCCTATTATAATTTAGGAATCACACAACTGCACTTGGGGGAGTATAAAGGAGCCTTAAATTCATTTAACTTTTTAATGCGCAATTATCCTAACGATCCTGAAATCATCATACAAATGGCAGAAACATTAATGGGACTAAAGCACTATGGACTTGCATTACTGTTTTTTAATAAAAGTATTAACCTGGATAAGAATACCAATACCTATTACAATAGAGGAATGGCTTATCTAGACATGAAACAATATAAAAAGGCCATGGCCGATTTTAATATGGCTATACGCTTGGATAATAAAAATGATGCTGCACATTTTTACCTTGGTATTGCGCAACTATTTACTAGAAACTATACCACCGCCGCCGAACGCTTTAAAGAAACACTTTCTTACAACTCTTTAGACCATGAAGCCTTGGTTGGTTTAGCTATAGCCTATTATCACACCAACGAATATGATAAGGCGCGGGTATGCTTTAAAAAAGCCAAAAACATATTAATATCCTACGCACCGGATTATGACTTTAATGACATCTCTCTTTTTGATAGTACCACTTGGAACCTGAATGAAGGGTTTATCTTTGGGGCTTATTTTGACAAACTAAACACCTTATAAATAGAAAATAGGAAGCTATTTAGTGAACTTCTGTGGCAGGTGCACTAGTTTTTTCGTTTCAAAAAAAGCTTCCGTATAAAAATCGCTTAAATTATAAATTGTAGTAGTTGTATAATTCTTTAGCTCCTCACTCAAATCGCCTCCTTTTAAGTATAAAATACCATTTTTTAGGTCGTTATTTTGTTTTTTGGCTATTTTGCCTTTCGTCCAATGCACAAAGGTTGGCATTGCAGCAACGGCGCGACTTATAATAAAATCGTAGGTTTCATTAATTTCCTCTACTCGTTTATGCGTGGTTCTCACGTTAGTTAATCCTAAGCCTTCGGTTACTTCATTAACTACTTTTAGTTTTTTTGCGATACTATCTACAAGGTGAAAATTGCAATTTGGGAACATAATTGCTAATGGAATTCCAGGAAACCCACCACCAGTGCCTACATCCATAATTTGAGTATCATCCTTAAAGGAAATAATTTTTGCTATAGCTAGCGAGTGTAACACATGTCTTAAATATAATTCATCAATATCCTTACGAGACACTACATTTATCTTTAAATTCCAATCTTGATATAAGCGCTCTAACAACTGAAATCTAGATATTTGTTCCTCTGAAAGATTAGGAAAGTATTTAAGAATTAACTCCATGTATGTTAAATTTTAAACAAAAATAGAGGTTTCACATATATTTTTTTACATTAAAACGTTCTTTGTTGAATTGATTAATACATATCTTTGCATTGTATATGTTTATATTAAATTTTATACAAATTGATTAAACTAAATTTATTATGAGTAAGCAAGCACTTTCATTTTCAAGAAAAGATCCTGCAAAATTCTTTAAGACCCTAAATAAACGTGTAAACGACTACTTTAAAGAGAATAATGTAAAACGCACCGGCAACTGGAAATTATATATAAAAGCCATTGTGATGTTTTCATTATTAATTGTACCTGTGGTTTTAATTCTAACTATAGACGACCTACCTGGTTGGGCACAAATACTAGGCATGGTAATAGTTGGTGTTGGTATGGCTGGTGTTGGTATGAATGTAATGCACGACGCTAACCATGGTTCTTTTTCCAGTAAAAAATGGGTAAACAAATTAATGGGAAGCAGTATTTATATTTTAGCTGGTAATGATTATAATTGGAAGGTTCAGCATAATGTGCTGCATCACACCTATACAAATATTCAGGGACACGACGAGGATATCGATGCCGGTAGAATTATTAGATTCTCAAAACATGCAAAATGGTACAGTTTCCATAGATATCAAAGATATTATGCATTTTTCCTTTATGGCTTTTTAACCGCTAATTGGGCAATTACTACCGATTTTATTCAAACCTATAGATATCTAAAACGAAAATTAGCATATGGTAAAATGCCTAATCCGGCAACACAATGGACCAAACTTATAATTGGTAAAATAGTATATTATTCCATTTGGGTGGTATTACCCTTAGCACTTGGTTTTAAGTGGTGGGAAGTACTTATAGGTTTTCTTGTAATGCATTATACTGCTGGTATTATTTTAAGTGTGATTTTTCAATTGGCACATGTAATGCCAAATACTGAAATGCCTATGCCTGATGAACAAGGCAACATGAAAAACACTTGGGCTATTCACCAATTATTTACAACGTCCAATTTTTCTCCTAAAAGCTGGTTTGTAGAGTTTTATACTGGTGGTTTAAACAGGCAAGTAGAGCACCATTTATTTGCACATATTAGCCATATTCACTACAGTAAATTAGCAAAAATAGTTAGAGAAACTGCGCAAGAATTCAGCTTACCATATAATGAATATAACACGTTTTGGGAAGCAGTTGCAGAACACTACAATCAATTAAAAGCGCTAGGACAAAAACCTAGTTTAGCGTAACCCTATTTATTGACCAAAAACAAACCGAATCCAAAATGCAAGTATTATCAGACAGGATTTTAAACATGTCCACTTCTGCCACATTAGCTATGGCAGCCAAAGCAAGAGAACTTAGAGGCGAAGGAAAAGACATTATAGGCCTAAGCCTAGGAGAACCAGATTTTAAGGTACCCGATTTTATTAGAGAAGCTGCTATTCAAGCTATTAATGATGGCTATAATTCTTATACGCCTGTAGATGGTTATGGGGAATTGAAAGAAGCCGTAATTAAAAAGTTTAAGCGCGATAATAACCTAACTTATACACCAGCACAAATCGTAGTATCCACTGGTGCAAAACAATGTTTGGCAAATGTTGCAGGTGTGATGTTGAATGCTGGCGACGAGGTTATTTTACCATGTCCGTACTGGGTAAGTTATGCCGATATTGTAAAATTAAATGAAGGTGTTCCTGTTGAAGTAAAAACTTCAATTGATACTGATTTTAAAATGACTGCTGAACAGCTAGAAGCTGCTATTACACCAAAAACCAAAATGATGTGGTTTAGCTCACCTTGCAACCCTAGTGGTTCGGTATACAGCAAGGAAGAATTACAATCGCTAGTTGATGTTTTGGCAAAACACCCTAACATTTACGTAGTTTCTGATGAGATTTACGAACATATCAACTACGGAAAAGCGTACACGAGTATCGCAGAGTTTGATGAAATGTACGATAGAACTATTACCGTGAATGGTGTTTCAAAAGCTTTTGCAATGACGGGATGGCGTATTGGGTTTATTGGCGCTCCTGAAAAAATTGCTAGGGCATGCAATAAATTACAAGGACAAACAACAAGTGGTGCTAATTGTATTGCACAACGCGCTGTAATTACAGCCTTAAACGAAGATCCGTCTTGTGTAAAATACATGATAGACGAATTTAAAGTACGCCGTGACTTAATTTTGGATTTATTAAGCGATATTGAAGGCTTTAAATCTAATACGCCTGATGGTGCCTTTTATGTATTCCCAGATGTAACACATTTCTTCGGAAAAACCTTAAAAGGGCATAAAATAAATAATGCAACAGATTTTTCGTTGTTTTTGCTTGAAGAAGCTTTAGTGGCAACCGTAACCGGTGATGCCTTTGGAAATCCTAACTGTATTAGAATTTCTTATGCAGCATCTCAAGAGCAAATTATCCAAGCTGTAAAACGTATTAAAGCGGCGGTTAGTTAAAACCCTGCTTTACTTCTTTGTAATATACAAGAGAGTTACTTCGCAACGGCTCTCTTGTACAAAGCGATAATTTTCTTCTGGAACTTTCTGTTAAATAGAAAGATTCCCCTATCCTCTTATTCAAACACATAAAGTCTTACTTATTAACAAAAGTTAATAAATGTAGTTTATAACCAGTTGATATAAAATTTGTTACATAACTTAAACTTTCGATTGTTTTTCACTATCTTAGTAAGAGCTTTAAAGCTGTAAACATCTACGTTTTCGCTAAATTTCGGATAAAGTAACGTTCTTTACATATTGTTGTTTTTCAAGGTAAAAGTTCAAATGCTTGCATTAAGAACTAATGGCCTAAATGTTACTGGTTGTTCGATTCAGTGTAAATTGCTAAGAATAGATAAGTAGCATTAAATGTTCTACAAGGCTTAAAACGCCTAAAAAGAACGGTGTTTGGTCGAGGCGAATACACGCAGTGTATTACAAATCAAACAAAATGAAAAACAACCTACTGAAGCATTGAGTGATAGGTCAATACATTTTGAAAATCACAAAATAATGTTTCATTGAAATAACTAGATTTTAAATCGAAACCATTTAAGACATTTCTTAAATGAATTTAGTAGTTATGCTAAATTAGATGAAGTAAAGTTATTTCAAAAAAGCCATGTCAAAATAGATTAATTTCTTTAGTGATATGGCTTTTGTTTTTTTAATACTTTGTTATCGCAATTCTTAATAAATCCTTATTCTTTTAAAGAGTTATTAAAATTATCTTAATTGTATAGAACTTAAGTGCTTTTCATAGAAATAGACTTCATTTATAAATTCCAATTTTTGTATATTCGCAATCGCTAAAAATATATCATCTTTTCATATCCATTTTTAGCCTTACGACAATTAAAACAACGACGCGCATGTCTAAAATAATTTACACCAAAACCGATGAGGCTCCGGCTTTAGCAACACGTTCATTCCTTCCTATTGTTAAATCTTTTGTGCAGTCTTCGGGCATAGAGATTGAAACTAAAGATATTTCGTTAGCGGCTAGAATTTTAGCCGTTTTTCCTGAATTCCTGAATGAAGATCAACGTGTATCAGATGACTTGGCCATTCTTGGTGAAATGGCAAAACAGCCAGAAACCAATATTATAAAATTACCAAATATTAGTGCCTCGATTCCTCAACTAAAAGGTGCTATAAAAGAATTACAGGCCAAGGGTTTTCGTATTCCTAATTACCCCAACGACCCATCAAATTCAGTAGAAGAAGATATTAGAGCGCGCTATGACAAAATAAAAGGTAGTGCCGTAAATCCAGTACTTAGAGAAGGCAATAGCGACAGACGTGCACCAAAAGCAGTAAAAAATTACGCTAAGAACAATCCACACACAATGGGCGAATGGACTAGCGACTCCAAAACGCATGTTGCTACGATGAGCCATGGTGATTTTGCGCACAATGAAAAATCTACTACAATAGCTGAAGTGACTTCAATCCGAATTGAACATACTGATGAAAGTGGAAACAAAACGGTATTAAAGAATAGTTTTCCGCTATTAAAAGGCGAAATTATTGATGCTACCGTAATGAGCAAAAAAGCACTAATTGACTTTTTTGAGGAACAAGTTGCAGATGCTAGAGAGAAAGGTATTCTATTTTCTTTGCACATGAAAGGTACCATGATGAAAGTGAGTGACCCTATAATTTTTGGGCATGCTGTAAAGATTTACTTTAAAGATGTTTTTGAAAAACATGGTGCTACTTTTGATGCATTAGGCATAAACGTTAATTCTGGCTTAGGTAACCTTTTGGAGCGCATCCAAGAATTGCCAGAAGATAAGCGTTCGGAAATTGAAGCAGATATTGAAGCTACCTATGCTAAAGGTCCTGGTATCGCCATGGTGAATTCCGATAAGGGCATTACCAATTTGCATGTGCCAAGTGATGTGATTATTGATGCTTCTATGCCTGCAATGATTCGTACATCAGGTAAGATGTGGAATGCTAAAGGGGAATTGCAAGAAACTAAAGCTGTAATTCCAGATAGCAGTTATTCTGGTGTTTACGCTGCAACTATAGATTTTTGTAAAAAACATGGCGCTTTCGATCCTACAACCATGGGAACTGTACCTAATGTTGGTTTAATGGCGCAAAAGGCTGAAGAATATGGCTCTCATGATAAAACTTTTGAAATTGCTTCAAATGGTGTTGTTGAAGTTATTGACGCTTTAGGCAAAGTTTTATTGCAGCACAATGTTGAAAAGGGCGATATATGGAGAATGTGCCAAACTAAAGATGCACCAATTCAAGATTGGGTAAAATTAGCCGTAACCAGAGCAAGAGCTTCTGAAACTCCTGCTGTATTTTGGCTAGATAAAAATAGAGCACATGATGCGGAATTGATTAAAAAAGTGAATACTTATTTAAAGGACCATGATACTACTGGTTTAGATTTGAGCATTCTTTCTCCCATCGAAGCAACACTATTTACCTGTGAAAGACTTAAAGACGGGAAGGACACTATCTCTGTTTCTGGTAATGTACTTAGGGATTACCTCACCGATTTATTTCCGATTTTAGAAGTAGGCACAAGTGCTAAAATGTTGTCTATAGTACCCTTAATGAATGGTGGAGGTTTGTTTGAAACTGGCGCTGGTGGTTCTGCGCCAAAGCACGTACAACAACTCCTTGAAGAAAACCATTTGCGTTGGGATTCGCTAGGTGAATTTTTAGCCTTGGCAGTATCTTTAGAGCACTATAGCGAAGTTAACAATAACGCTAAAGCCAAAGTTTTAAGCGAAACTTTAGATGATGCTACAGAAAAACTTTTAGAAAATAAAAAGGGCCCTTCTAGAAAAGCAGGAGAGCTTGACAATAGGGGCAGTCATTTTTATTTGGCAATGTATTGGGCTCAAGAATTAGCTAATCAAAATAATGATACCGAATTAAAAACTGAATTTTCAACGATTGCAAAAGCACTTGAGGAACATGAAGAAAGCATCATAAAAGAATTAACTGATATTCAAGGTCACCCTACAGATATTGGTGGATATTACGAACCAGATGAGCATTTAATAACTCAGGTGATGCGTCCAAGTAAAACCTTTAATTCGATTTTAAGTTAATATTTTAAACTCTATATAATTAAATCTTAAAGCTCCTATCCAGGAGCTTTTTTTTAGACTATCATAAAACAAAACGATATTCTATTGTTATATCGAAATGTCATTAAGTTGTAAGCCCTATGTTTTAGTTGAATATTGCAATAATAGCTACTAAAAACACCGATAGCTTTAAGGCTATTTCTATACCAGATACAAAGTTATAACGCGAATTTTTAATACGTCTTCTCAATCCAAAAATTGATCTTGACGATGTATCTCTCAGGCTATCTTCTACAGCAGATTTGTATTGTGAGTTTAAAAACCCTAAAGGTTTTGAAAGATCTTCTTCAGGTAATGACACTGATTCTAATTTACTAGAGTTTAATACTAATTCCATGATTGATGATTTTAATTGGTTATACTATCTAGACGCGCAACTTTAAAATTTGTTACATACTAATAGTGCTCCAACTTATTAAATATCAATAAAAAACAATCAGATTATTAGACTTTTCAGATGTCCTCAAAAAATAAGAAAGACGAATATTTCAAACAAATTACTACCTATTCCTCCAGAAAAACGGTGTAAATAACACTAAAACGGTAAACAGTTCTAATCGCCCAATAAGCATTAAAAACGATGCCCACCATTGTGCCAGAGGTGGCAACGCTGCATAATTATTTACAGGACCAAAATCTCCAAGTGCCGGCCCTACATTTCCTAGACTAGAGGCTGCTAAACCTATAGAAGATTCAAAATCTAGTTGAAACATGGAAAACACCAACGCGCCAATAATAAATGATAGCATGTAGAGAATAAAGAAACCTAATATATTGAATACAATATCTCCTGAAATGGCTTTCATATTGTAGCGAACTGGTAAAATAGCGCTGGGGTGTAGTGCACGTTTAAATTCTAAAAATCCGTTTTTAATCAACAATAAATGGCGCACTACCTTTACGCCACCAGATGTACTTCCAGCAGACCCTCCTAAAAACATGAGACCAAAAAAGAATACAACAAGAAAAGGCGTCCAGAGTGTGTAGTCAGCGGTTACAAAGCCGGTTGTTGTTACGATAGCTAAAACCTGAAATAAGGCATGCCGAATAGCGCTTTCGCCTTCACCCCAAACCATTGGATGCTCTATGGACGACACTGAAACATCTGCTCTAAAATAAATTAAAAGCGCAGCTATAGCCGTAAAAATTGCAATAAACTTGAAATATAGCTTAAATTCTTCGTCGTGTATCACCTTTTGTACCTTACCCTTAAATGCGAAATAACTCAACACGAAATTCGTTCCTGCTAAAAACATAAACAAAATGATAATGTACTGAATCAAAGGCTGTCCATTCCAGTAAGCTACACTTGCGTTTTTTGTAGAAAAACCACCTGTTGATACAGTACATAGCGCATGGTTAATCGCATCGAAAAAAGACATTCCCGCAACGCTTAACAATAAAGTTTCAGCAGCTGTATATCCAAAATATATGAGCCATAAACGCTTAGCAGTATCCGTAATTCTTGGGTGTAATTTGTCGGCGCTTGGTCCTGGAGCTTCAGCGGCAAACATTTGCATTCCCCCAATACCTAACAATGGTAGAATGGCAATAGCCAAAACAATGATACCCATACCACCAATCCAATGGGTTAAACTACGCCAAAACAAAATACCTTTTGGCATAGCCTCAATATCGTTTAAGATTGAAGCACCAGTTGTGGTATATCCAGACATGGTTTCAAAAAACGCATTCGTGAAACTTGGTATGCTTCCTGTAACCACATATGGTAATGTTCCTGTAAGCGCCATTATAACCCAACCAAAGGCTACAACAATATAACCTTCGCGCTTATTCATCTCCTTATTATGCTTTCTCGTGAAAAGCATTACCACGCCTCCTAAAACCAAGGTTAATAACGAAGCCAACGATAATGTGCCAGTTACACCATCTTCATAAAGATAGCTCACTAATGTTGACAACAACATAAACCCGCCGTTAAACAGAGTAAGCAATCCTAAAAAATGAAAAATGATTTTGTAATTAAGCCTCATTAGTTAGAAGTTTTTCAGAGAAATAATTTCTCAACACCTTTTATAGAACGCAATAAACTACATACCACGACCTTATCTCCTTCTTGAATCTTGAAATCTCCTAAAGCAATATAACCTACATTGCCTCGAATAACACCACCGATAATTGCAGAACGTGGAAAATCTACATTCTTGATTAATTTATTACATATGGCAGACGTAGACATTACCTCAAACTCCAACAACTCCGCATTCATGTTGCTCAATTTTGTCATTGCCACAACCTCTCCTTTTCTAATATATCTAAAAATACTATTTGCAGCTAAGAGCTTTTTATTTATCAATGTATCAATCCCAATGGAGTGTGATAATTCAAAATAATCCATATTCTCAACAAGAGCGATAGATTTTTTTACACCTTTAGATTTTGCGACTAAACAAGACATAATATTGGTTTCAGAATTATCGCCTACAGCTATAAAGGCATCCATATCACCAATACTTTCTTCATCTAAAACATCAACCTTTCTTCCGTCACTCTTAATCACCAATACGTTAGGCAATTGGTCGGCAATATCAAAAGCACGCTCCTTATCGCCTTCTAAAAGTTTAATATTAAACCCTTTTTTACATAAATCCCTTGCTGCCTTAAAACCAATCTCGGTACCACCAAGAATCATCACATTTTTTATCTCAGTGTTCTTTTTTCCCGTTAGTCTGCATAGTTCTTCTGCACCTCCTTCCGAAGTAATAAACACCACATTATCGCCTTCTTTAAAAATGGTATCTCCTCTAGGTATTAGTGTATACTGTGTCCCTTGACGCTGAATAGCAATAGGAATAAAATGAATTTCTGGAAATATTTTCGCTGCATCCTTAACATTTTTACCAACGAAAGATGCTTCTTTAGATAGGGTAAGTCCCGCCATAGTAAGGGCACCTTCTTCAAATTCGTAAGTATCACTAAAAGATGATTGCCTCAAGGACAATTCAATTTCTGAAGCTGCTAAAGCTTCCGGAGAAATCAACTCGTCAATACCAAATCTTGTAAAACCAACCTCTTCTTTATTGGCAATAAACTCCGTATTAGAAATTCTTGCAATGGTTCGCTTTGCACCCAATTGTTTTGCTAATACACAAATGGTAATATTTGTAGTTTCTGAGGCTGTAACGGCTATGAGCAAATCACACAACCCTACTTTACCCTCGCGCAAAATAGCGATTGAGGTTGCATCGCCACGAATAACCTTTATATCTAAATGGGTATCAGCGTAGGTTAAACTTTCTTTGTCTGTATCTATTAACGTAATTTCCTGAGACTCGTAGGACAATAATTTTGCTAAATGAAATCCAACTTCACCAGCTCCAGCAATTATTATTTTCATCTTCTATGTATCATAAAAAGTGCTACAAAGATACTATAAAATCTACATTATAACATTAAATCTTACGAATATGGTTGCCATACAGTTAGGTTCTTCTTCTTAGGTAAAAATGATTTAAATATGTAAGTTTGCCAAAAAAAAGCACTTTGTCTAAAATTAAACCTTATAAAGATAGCGACCTAAGCAAAAAAGAGCAGGTAACTAAAATGTTTGATACTATTTCTGGAGATTATGATGGCTTAAACCGTGTAATATCATTTGGAATAGATATAAAATGGCGCAAAAAAGTAGTAAGTTTAGTCAAGGCGGAAGCGCCAAAAACCATTCTTGATATTGCTACAGGAACAGGTGATTTAGCTATAGCTATGGCAGATACCGACGCTGAAAAAATAGTTGGTTTAGATATTAGCAGTGGTATGCTAGACATCGGAAAGGAAAAAATTCATAAAAAAGGATTATCCTCTAAAATTGAAATGGTTTTAGGAGATTCTGAAAACATGCCGTTTGAAGACAATACTTTTGACGCTATAACGGTTGCTTTTGGTGTAAGAAACTTTGAGAACCTCAACAATGGACTCAAAGAAATATTAAGAGTATTAAAACCAGATGGCATTTTTGTGATTTTGGAGACTTCTATCCCCACTAAAGCACCATACAAACAGGGTTATAATTTTTATTCTAAAAACATATTGCCACTAATAGGGCGCGCTTTCTCTAAAGACAGAAGTGCTTATAAGTATTTGAGTGAATCTGCTTCTGCGTTTCCTTATGGCGAAGCACTAAACAATATTTTACGAGAAATTGGGTTTATTAATGTTGAAGATTTTCCTCAAACCTTTGGGGTGGCAACAATTTATAAATCGTCAAAATAATCATGAAGCATCTCTTAATAGGTTTTATTTTACTATTTAGCTTTCAAACAACTCAGGCGCAATTGTTTAAGAAAGAAAAAATTACTTATGATGCAAATCAAGGACGAGGTACTACAGACTTTAAATTTTTGCGTTGGGGTTATTTTTTAGGTATTAATACTTACAATTTCAATTTTGACTACAATGAAGATCTTCGTGATATTTATGTAGAACGTTCTCCAGGTTTTAGTGTTGGTCTTATCGGTAATATGCGGGTAAACAATTTTATTGACTTAAGATTAGAGCCTGGACTTTTCATTACTACCAGAAATTTATTTTACAGCGAAGAGTACTTTCAAGGTGTCGATTTTAAGGAATCGGACTTAACGCGCGAAGTAAAATCTACTTACATACACGTTCCACTTTTGTTAAAAATTTCTACCAAACGCATCAATAATTTTAAACCGTTTATTGTTGGAGGATTTTCTACTGCCATAAACTTATCGAGTAATGAAAACAACCCAGACGACAACAGCAAAGGACAGTTTAGAACAAAAGGAAGTCCGTTGTTTTATGAACTGGGGTTCGGTATAGATTTCTATTTATACAATTTCAAATTCACACCATCAATTCGCGGACTGTTTGGTATGGGGGATGAACTCGTGAGGGATAAAGACCCTAACAGTCCCTGGACAAGCAATATCACTAGAATGCAAACCAGAGGCGTATTTATCAACTTTACGTTTCAGTAAATCTATAGGTTAATTAATTTTTGTAATTATAAAATTAAGGGAAGCCTCTGACTCTGCGCCCGTTTGGTTTAACCAAATACTGTAATCCCCTTCCGGTAAAGTCCCTGTAAATCCTTGCGCGCCAGTTAATGCACCTATATCGCCCAATATATTGTCTCCCCTATTGGAAACGCCATATACTAACCCTCCCAATAAATCGCTAGCATTAGTATTGGCAGCATCGGTTGGAAAGGTATTGCCATTTACAATACCAATAAAACCCGCATCATCATTAGAAATATAATCATCAACAATAATTTGCGACAATTGGTAACCTGCTGGCACTGTAAACGTGAAATAATCTACATCACTAGAAGATTGGGTTGCTGTAATGGTGTTTTGCCCACCCACAAAAGCAAGTGCAGTAGGCGCATTATTTGAACTTGACAAATCGCCAAGTAAATTTTCGTTGTAATCAAAACTCTGTAATGGTGGCTCGGTAGTCCCATCGTCGTCATTATTACAACCAACAATAACACTTAAAGCTAAGATTAATAAAAGGAACTTTTTCATTTCAATTTTTTTTTAAGTTGAACACTAAATTATAAAATCGGAAAGATTAATTAATCATTTTTAAAATAAAACGAATAATTTACGAGCAAATTGCAGAACAAAAAGGCATCTAGTTTAAACCACGCTTAAATTCACTCAACAAAATTGCCGTAGCGGTAGCCACATTTAAACTCTCGGTAGCTTGTAAGTCTCCAAATCTTGGAATTGCAATTCTGTTTGAGATTTGAGTTTCAATATCTTTTGAAATACCATTTGCCTCATTACCCATTACCAAAACTCCTTTCTCAGGAAGTGCTGTTTTATATACATCATCACCGTTCATATAAGCCCCAAAAACAGGAAGCGACGTCTCACTCAAAAATAGTTCTAGATCAACATAATTAATACTCACCCGAGAAATAGATCCCATTGTAGCTTGTAACACTTTTGGGTTATAGCAATCTACCGTTTGTCTACTACATACTAAATCCCTAATCCCAAACCAATCGCATAACCTTATAATGGTGCCCAAATTTCCAGGATCCCTCACATCATCTAGAGCCACAATTAAGCGGTTAAACTGTATTGGAGTCTCTTCTGGAAATTTAAAAATAGCCAAAGCTTTATTTGGTGTTTTTAAAAAACTAATACGCTTTAAGTCGTTTTCTGAAATTATATTTTCGCTTTTGGCATCAATATTGAAGCTTTCGGTCGTATATAAACAATGAAGCTGAAAATTAGATTGCAAAAGTTCGTTCACGGTTTTAATCCCTTCAACCACAAACAACCTTTCTTGATGTCTGATTTTTTTTTGACCTAAACGTTTTATATATTTTATTTGGTTTTTCGAAAGCATCTGTCTAAAATAATTATACAAACATAAAGAAAAAGCTAAACTATTTTACCTGCATAGTACTAGGTTAGTTTAAATAGAAATAATGTATTTTTGAAGGCATTAGAAACAAAATAAACCAAGTAAATTTTAGTTAAATTTCAAAAACAAATCTTTAAAGATTTTTTATAGGTGCATTTGAAACAACATTTTATAAAAATACTTTCTGTTATAGTACTTTATAACTGTTTTACCTCGTGCAACCTGGTTAAACGAGTTGCCGAAGACGAACATCTTTTAACACAAAATACAGTTGTTATTGATGGAAAAAAAGATAATTCTGAAACTATTAATAATTTACTCTATCAAAAACCCAATAGCAAAGTACCATTACGCCTTCTTATTTACAACTTGGCCCGTCCTAATTTAGATTCCATTCTTGAAAAAACACTTGCAGATTCTAGTAAGCAAGGTGCAAAAAAGTTACTATCACGAAAACAATTTTTCAAAATGCAGGAGTCTAAATTACACTTTAACCAGTGGTTAAAAAAAACTGGTGAAGCACCGGTTATAGTTAGTGAAGACAAAACCAAAAGATCGGTAAAGCGCATTGAAGATTATTACATAAACAATGGATGGTTTAATGTAAACGGAACCTATGAGATTAACAAAAAAGATAACAAACGTGCAGAGGTTACTTATAATTTTGAAAGAGGTCCTGCCTTTATAATAGATTCTATAACAGAAAATATTATATCTCCTGCTGTAGAAACATTATATCCCAGATTTAAAAAAGGGGCTTTGGTAAAAAAAGGTGAGCAATATAAAACCATAAATTTTGAATTAGAACGCGAACGTATTTCGGGGCTTTTGCGTAACCATGGGTTATTTCATTTTAAACGAGACTATATTACCGCAGAAATTGACACCATAGGCACCAACAAAAAAGTTAATGTAAGTTTTAATATTCAGAATAGAGCAATTAGATCACATGACTCTATTATTCGTAAGCCCTTTAAAATATTTAAGGTAAAAGATGTAAATATTTATACCGATCATACTTTTGAAAATGAAGGAACACCACCAAAAGATTCCATTTCCTTTAACAATTTCAAACTTTATAGTTTTGGAGACATGCGCTATAAACCAGAGGCTATAACCGATGCTATTTTTATAGCACCTAATTCTTTATTCAAGGATATTGATAGAACCTACACTTATAGGCACTTAAACGAGCTTAGAACTTTTAAATACCCCGATATAAAATATGTTGAAGAAAGTGATACTACTTTAACTGCCAATATTTACTTAACACCTTTGAAAAAGTTTAGTCTCGGCCTCAGTACGGAAGCCTCAACAAGCAACATTCAAACTATTGGATTTTCAATAAACCCTAGTTTAATGATTAGGAATATTTTTAAAGGTGCAGAAACTTTCGAAATTTCAGGAACTGCCGCTATTGGCTCTTCTTCTGAGGGTAATAGGCTAGATAGCGATCCTTTTTTTGACATAAATGAATTAGCATTAGATTTAAGGTTGATTATTCCGCGACTTTTTACGCCTTTTAATACCGATAGAATTATACCTAAATACATGTTTCCTTCAACTAGAATAACATTATCAGGCTCTGGACAAACTAATATAGGACTTGATAAACAAGCCCTAAGTGGTATTTTGAGTTATAATTGGAGACCTACTTCAAAAGTATCAAATCAACTCGATTTATTTAATATACAATATGTTAGGAACTTAAATGTGAATAATTATTTTGATATTTATAGCACCTCATATCGCAGGCTTAATGATATAGCAAGATCAATAAACTATAATAACGGGAATGATTTAGATATTGAAACAGGGGAAACCGATATTTTTATCACTGATGTATTAAATAACAATACCAGTTTAACACCAAATGACGAGGATTTTAGACGCGTATCGGCTATTGGAGAACGAAAAGACAGATTAACTGAAGACAACTTAATACTATCCACAAGTTTTAGTTTTATTAAAGACAACCGCACAAACTTACTCGACGAAAACTTTTCAATTTTTAGATTTAAAATAGAGTCTGCCGGAACACTTTTGGCTAATGCATCTAGATTACTTGGACTTGAAAAAGATAGTGAAGATCGGTATGAATTACTAAATGTAGCTTTCTCACAATATATAAAGACCGAATTTGATTATGTAAAACGTTGGGATTTAGGAAAAAAGAATGTATTTGCTATACGCAGTTTTTTTGGAATAGCGATTCCTTATGGCAACTCTAACAATATACCGTTTGCAAAAAGTTTCTTTGCAGGTGGCGCCAACGACAATAGAGCATGGACAGCCTATGCTTTAGGCCCTGGAAGCTCAGAAACCACTAACGAATTTAACGAAGCAAACCTTAAAATTGCCTTAAGTGCCGAACAACGATTTAATTTATTTGGCGATTTAAACGGTGCTTTATTTATTGATGCTGGAAACATTTGGAATGTTTTGGATGATGTTGACGATCCTCGAGCAACATTCTCTAGTTTAAATTCTTTGGAAGATATTGCTGTAGGCTCTGGTTTTGGCTTGCGTTACGATTTTGGGTTTTTCTTGTTTCGTTTTGATGTTGGCTTTAAAACCTACGACCCATCTTACCAAGACGCAAATCGTTGGTTTAACGACTATAATTTTAAAAATGCGGTGTATAACATTGGTATTAATTATCCTTTTTAGCCCTTTACCGACTATAACGTTTTAGCCACTAAAACGTTATTTTCATCATAAATGATTGATATAGAAACTATAAAAATGATTATTTTTGAAATTCTAATTAACAAACAAATTAAATAAAACAATGGCACATAATATAAAACCAGGAGTGGCTACGGGTGATGAAGTTCAAGCAATTTTTAACCATGCAAAAGCAAACGGATACGCATTACCTGCAGTTAACGTAATAGGTTCAGATACTATAAATGGCGTGTTAGAAACAGCAAGAGATTTAAATTCTCCTGTAATCATTCAATTTTCTAATGGTGGCGCACAGTTTAATGCTGGAAAAGGATTAAGCAACGACGGACAAAAAGCAGCCATAGCTGGTGCCGTTGCCGGAGCAAAACATGTGCATACTTTGGCTGAAGCTTACGGTGTTACAGTGATTTTACATACAGACCACTGTGCAAAAAAATTGTTGCCCTGGATTGATGGTTTGTTAGACGCAAGCGAAGTGCATTACAAAGAAACTGGCAAGTCGTTGTTCAGTTCACACATGATTGACCTTTCGGAAGAACCAATTGAAGAAAATATTGAAATTTGCAAACAATATCTAGAAAGAATGTCTAAAATGGACATGACTTTAGAAATAGAGTTAGGTATAACAGGTGGTGAAGAAGATGGTGTTGATAATACAGATGTTGACGATTCTAAACTATACACCCAACCAGAGGAAGTTGCCTATGCTTACGAAGAATTAAGTAAAGTAAGCCCAAGATTTACAATTGCAGCAGCTTTTGGTAACGTTCATGGTGTTTACAAACCAGGAAATGTGAAACTTACACCGAAAATTTTAAAAAATTCTCAGGAATATATCACTAAAAAATATGGCGTAGAGCATAATCATATCGATTTTGTTTTCCATGGTGGTTCTGGTTCTACAGTAGAAGAAATAAGAGAAGGCATTAGCTACGGTGTTATTAAAATGAATATTGATACAGACTTACAATACGCTTTTATGAGTGGTATTCGCGATTACATGAACGATAAATCTGAGTACCTAAAAGCGCAAATTGGAAATCCTGACGGTGACGATGTGCCAAACAAAAAATACTACGATCCAAGAGTTTGGTTACGCGAAGGGGAAAAAACATTCGTAGCACGACTTAAAAAGGCATTTGAAGATTTAAATAACGTAAACACTTTGTAAAACAAGGGAATTTACTACAAATTATATTGAAAAAAGGTTTTGTTTAGCGCAAAGCCTTTTTTGTTTAAATAATTATTATACAAATAGTTACAAGTTAAAACCCAATAAAACTCTCAAGGCGTTACCCCAAAATTAAAAAAAGGTTTAATTTTGTTGTCAGGCTTTAGGTAGTCGCTTCTCGATAAAAAAATCGAGAGCGCTTTAACAAACCTGTGCTGAGCGCAGTCGAAGTTTGCCTCAATCCTTAACGCGAGATATCGCCAAATTAGATTTTAGTCTGTAAACAAACCAACTAAAAACCCTTAATAGTATGTCTTGGTTTAAAAGAAAAGATAAAGGAATACAAACAAAAACTGAAGAGAAAAAAGACACACCAAAAGGCTTGTGGTATAAATCTCCAACAGGAAAAATTGTTGACACTAAAGAATTAGAACAGAACTTTTATGTAAGTCCAGAAGATGGTTACCACGTTAGAATTGGCAGTAAAGAATATTTTGAAATTCTTTTTGATGACAACAAGTTTAAAGAACTAGATGCTAAACTAGAATCTAAAGACCCTTTAAAATTTGTGGACACCAAAAAATACCCTGAGCGTTTAAAAGCAGCACAAGAAAAAACCAAACTAAAAGACGCTGTTCGTACTGCCGTTGGAAAATCTAAAGGTAAAGATTTGGTTGTAGCCTGTATGGATTTTGCTTTTATTGGAGGCTCTATGGGTAGTGTTGTTGGTGAAAAAATTGCGCGTGCTGCGGACTATTCATTAAAGAATAACATTCCCTTAATGGTCATTTCCAAATCTGGTGGTGCCAGAATGATGGAAGCTGCTTTATCTTTAATGCAGTTAGCAAAAACTTCTGTAAAATTAGCGCAATTGGCCGAAGCTAAAATTCCATACATTTCACTTTGTACAGACCCAACAACTGGAGGAACTACAGCCTCTTTTGCTATGTTAGGAGACATAAACATTAGCGAACCTGGAGCTTTAATTGGTTTTGCTGGCCCAAGAATTGTAAGAGACACGACTGGGAAAGAATTACCAGAAGGATTTCAAACTTCTGAATTTTTACTAGAACATGGCTTTCTAGATTTTATAACCGTAAGAAAGGAATTAAAAAATAAAGTGAATCAATATTTAGATTTGATATTGAACGAACCATTAAGAGCATAAAATTATTTAGCTAATTATTATTTCAGACTCAGAACTTTCAGAAGTAGCTGAGTCTTTTTTTGCCATTTTAAAAAATATTGAAAACTCAGTACCTACGTTAACTTCACTCGTAACTTCTACTCTGCCACCCATCGATTCAATATGGTTTTTTGTAATAAACAATCCTAAGCCAATAGAATCTCTATTGGTATGAAAGGTTTTGTAGAGCTGAAATAGTTTATCGCCGTATTTCTCTAAGTCTATTCCCATACCATTATCGGCAATTTTAAATACTATATAATCATTCTCTATACTCGAGGTTAACTCAATCTGGGGCTGCCTATCATCCGATCGGTATTTTATAGCATTGGTTAAAAAGTTTAGAATTATACTATCAATGTAAGCGGGTATTCCTTTTATGTATAATGAATCGTCAACATCGTTAATTATAGTCGTCTTTGTATTTCTAGCTATTGCTGCAACATTATAAATAGCTTTCTCAACATAGTCATATAGATTTAATGTTTCAAGCTCTTTTGCATCTACAAGTTTTATCTTGGCTACTTCGGTAAGATGCGATACGGTTTCTTCTAAAGTTTCAATGGCATTGGAAAGTAGATTGAAATTCTCATTGTCTTTTAACCAGGGAAATTCGTCTTCAATAAATCCCCTAATTGTAGTGAGGTTGCCTGAGTGCGAACGTAAATTATGCGTAACAATCCCAGCAAACGAAGATAATCTTTCATTCTGCTCCCTAACGACGCGCAACATTAGTTTCAGTTTATCTTGATTTAGCTTGCGACTTGTAATATCAGCGAACTGCCATATCATTTGAGATGGTTTTCCGTTAACGGCAGTTATAAGCGATACAGAAATTAAAAACCAAATTACAGAACCATCTTTATGGAAATACCGCTGCATTACACGATATCTATCAATTTTCCCCTGCATTAATCGTTCATATTTAACAGCATGCACACCTAAATCATCCCTAAAAATAATATTTTCAATCTTCATGTTATAGAGCTCCTTTTTAGGATACCCTAACATATCGCACATACTATCATTTACTTTAATCCAATCGCCATCTAATGTTAGAATAGCAATGCCATTGTATGTGTTATTGAAGATTTTTTCGAGGGAGTCGTAGGAGTCTGGAAAACTTTCTTGAGGAAAAAGTGATTTCATGTATGTAAGTGCTTCAAGTTATTGTTTTGAGAGCCAATAAGAAGTTACCTTAGGGAAGTAACGCTTTAAAATCAACGAAAAGTTACACAAAAAAACATTTAAATACAAAAAAGATACTATATTTGCCGCCTGAAAGAGAGACTTTCATAGTACATAACAATCATTTACAATAATATTAGCATGTATTTAACAAAAGAAGTAAAAGAAGAGATTTTCGCAAAACACGGTAAAGGAAAGAACGATACTGGTACTGCAGAAGCTCAAATTGCGTTGTTTACGCACAGAATTAATCACTTAACAGAACACTTAAAAAAGAATCGTAAAGATTATAACACTGAGCGTTCTCTAGTAAAACTAGTAGGTAAGCGTCGTGCTTTACTAGATTACTTAACTAAGAAGGATATCTTAAGATATCGTGCCATAGTAAAAGAATTAGGATTAAGAAAATAAACAAGATAAGAGAGGTTTGCATTATGTAAGCCTCTTTTTTCTTTTTACCCTGAGCTTGTCGAAGGGTTGCGTTAGGGATTGCAGCGGCATCCTTTTTTGATTTTTCTTCAAAAAAGATATAGCGAAAAGCCCGACCCACCTGCACTGAGCTTGTCGAAGTGTTGTGGGTAACGCCCAAATATAACTCGAGCGTAGGAGTTTAAACCGCGCATTAGAAGAAGCTAATTATAGTTTTTCATTGGTCGAGGCTTTACAGTCGCACACACAACAACTACACACAACACAACGACCATTGTTTAATATGATTTAGGCCGATTTACGCTTAAATTACAAGAAAAAATTTATGATTCCACAAACATTTAAAGAGGTTATAGACCTTGGTGACGGTAGAGAAATTTCTATTGAAACCGGAAAATTAGCAAAGCAGGCCCATGGCTCTGTTGTTGTACAATCTGGAAAATGTATGCTTTTGTGTACAGTTGTTTCCAACTATCACGCTGCTGATGTAGACTTTTTACCTTTAACGATAGACTACAGAGAAAAATTTGCTGCAGCAGGAAGATACCCAGGGGGATTCTTTAAAAGAGAAGCAAGACCTAGTGATGGCGAAGTTTTAACAATGCGTTTGGTAGACCGTGTTTTACGTCCGTTATTCCCAAAAGATTACCATTCTGAAACTCAGGTGATGATTCAGTTAATGTCTCATGACGATGAAGTGATGCCAGATGCTATGGCAGGTTTAGCAGCTTCAGCAGCTATTCAATTATCTGATTTCCCTTTTGAATGCCCAATCTCTGAAGCAAGAGTTGGTCGTATTAATGGTGAATTTGTAATCAACCCAACACGCGCGCAATTATTGGAGTCTGACATCGATATGATGATTGGTGCTTCAGCCGATTCTGTAATGATGGTTGAAGGTGAAATGAATGAGATTTCTGAAGAGGAAATGGCTGATGCTATTAAGTTTGCACATGAAGCTATTAAAGTGCAATGTGCTGCTCAAGTAAAATTAGCCGAAGCTTTTGGTAAAAAAGAAGTTCGTGAATATGAACCAGAAGTCGAGGATGAAGATTTAGCAAAGAAAATTCACGATATGGTTTACGACAAAACGTATGCCATTGCAAAAGCAGGATCTGCTAAGCATGAACGTGGTGAAGCTTTTAGTAACATAAAAGAAGAAGTTTTTGAATCGTTTTCTGAAGAAGAGCAGGAAGAATTAGGGAAATTAATTCATAAATATGTAGCGAAAGCTCAAAAATCGGCTATTAGAAACTTAACCTTAGATGAAGGATTACGTTTAGATGGTAGAAAAACAGATGAAATTAGACCAATATGGTGTGAGGTTGATTATTTGCCATCTACACATGGCTCTGCAATTTTTACACGTGGGGAAACTCAAGCTTTAGCTACTGTGACTTTAGGAACCAGTAGAGAGGCGAACCAAATAGATATGCCATCTTACGAAGGTGAAGAGCGTTTCTATTTACATTATAACTTCCCTCCTTTTTCTACAGGTGAAGCTAGACCAATTCGTGGTACATCTCGTCGTGAGGTTGGGCATGGTAATTTAGCGCAACGTGCTTTAAAAGTTATGGTGCCAGAAGATTGCCCTTATACGGTAAGAGTAGTTTCAGAGATTTTAGAATCTAACGGTTCGTCATCTATGGCAACGGTTTGTGCTGGTACAATGGCAATGATGGATGCTGGTGTGCAATTAAAGAAACCTGTTTCTGGTATTGCTATGGGATTAATTACCGATGTAGATTCTGGAAAATATGCTGTACTTTCTGATATTTTAGGTGATGAAGATCATTTAGGAGATATGGACTTTAAAGTAACTGGTACTGCTGACGGTATTACGGCTTGCCAAATGGATATTAAAGTGAAAGGATTATCATATGAAATTCTTGTAAATGCTTTAAAACAAGCAAGAGAAGGACGTTTACATATTTTAGGCAAGATTACCGAAACTATTGCAACACCAAATGCAGAAGTGAAAGATCATGCACCTACTATGGTAACTAGGCGTATTCCTAATGAATTTATTGGAGCCTTAATTGGTCCTGGCGGAAAAGTAATTCAAGAATTACAAAAAGAAACTGACACCACCATAGTAATCAATGAGGATCCTGTTACTGAAGAAGGTATTGTAGAAGTTTTAGGTGTTGGCAGTAAAGGTATTGATGCTGTTATGGCAAAAATCGATTCTTTGTTATTTAAGCCTGAAGTTGGTAGCGTTTACGAAGTTAAAGTTATTAAAATGCTTGATTTTGGCGCTGTTGTAGAGTATGTAGATGCTCCAGGAAATGAAGTATTATTGCACGTAAGCGAATTAGCTTGGGAACGTACAGAAAATGTATCTGATGTTGTAAACATGGGAGACGTATTTGATGTGAAGTATTTTGGTATTGACCCAAAAACACGCAAAGAAAAAGTGTCTCGTAAAGCTATTTTACCTAAGCCAGAAGGTTGGCAACCGAGACCTCCAAGGGATAACAACCGAGGTGGTGGACGCGACAACCGAGGTAGGGATAATCGTGGACGTGATAATCGCAGAGACGATAGACACCCTAGAGGAGATAAGAAGGAAGAGTAGTAATTCTTTTAAATCTATAATTTTAAAAAGCCTGTTTCAAAAATTTGAAACAGGCTTTAATATTTTCTATTAATTATAAGTATTTTATTGAATATCTCCACTTAATAATATGAGTTCTTTTTGTAGAAACTCATTAAAATCATCTTTAGCTGGATGTCCAAGAAAGGGAGCATGAAAAAAAGTGGTCATATCATTTCTCCATATCATAGTGTAAGTAATACTACTGCTTCTAATAGCTTTATATAAACTTTGCGTCCACCAATTATTATCAACAACATTCTCTAAACCTGTCTCCGTAAGTGCAAAAAGCATGTTTTTTTCGTTAGCAACTGCTTCTACAATTTGCAAATTTCTTATAGTGTTGTTTAAAAAATTTCTATTTCTAAAATCGTAGACATCAACGCCTAACATATCTACAAATTGATCTCCTGGATAATTTCGCAAGTATTCTGACCTATTAGAAACTAAGTTAGGTGCATAAACGTAAATAAGGTTATGAACATTAAATTCTTCAGAGAGTATTCTAACAGTATCTTTCCAGAGTTGGGTATACTCGTCTGTTGTTCTAAAGTCTTCTCCCCAAAAAAAGAAATTTCCATTCATTTCATGCCAAGGCCTAAACAAAACAGGAATGGAATTACCCTGAGCATCTACTAAATTATTAAATAATTTTGCAGCCCTAGCTAAACGTTTTATATATTCTTGACGAAATTCTCCACCTTCTAAAAACTTAGCAACTACGCCATCAAAACTAGAACCAAAACCTTCTGGATGTACATGATGCCAACTCATGGTTATAATGCTGCCGTTTTCGTGCGCTTCAATTACTGAATTTGTAAATCTGTCAATAAACTGTTTTAGAAAACCAAGTCTATCATCATCTACCTCTGGCTGTAAGCTTATTAGCTCTAAATCGAATCCAGCAATGGCTGGATGGTCTCCTGTTACTTCAAAAAAATCTTGCTCTAGTTTATTAGGTACTGGAAAATCGTTTCCTGTACCAAAGGGTTGTTGTTGGCCAAAAGCAATACCCTTGTTGTGGTTTATATTTATTAATCTACTATATAAATCTCTTGCTTGTTGATTTAAATTGGGGTCTGCAAATTGACTTGGCGCAGTAATGGTTTGAGGTATTCTTACAGCGTTTATATCAAATAAATCGTCTTCTTGCTCGCAACTAATAATTAATAAAACTATAGATATTATTACTAGAAAGGTTGATTTCTTCATATGCTTTTGGTCGTATAAATTGATACCTCTTTACACGTAAACGTTAAACTTTATTGAAAATTTCATACCACATATATTATAATCATAACTACCTTATTTCTATTGCATTATAACTTTTTTTTGACGCTATGTTTGCCACAACAGTAAGCGCATTAGGGATTGCAGAGGAAAGCCCACAGCCCGACGTAGGAGGTGCGAGGACTTGGAACGGAAAGCCCGACCCCTTGTGGGTAATGCCCAAATAATTGAAGTGTTTGTGACTTTTCTATAATTTAAGCGTCTAAAAACTAAGAGATTGAAAATATTTTAATCCTTTTTGTAACAAAACGTAACATATATACGTATAACTACTGAACGACCTATTTATTCACAATTAAATTCAGGACACATTAGATGAGACAACTTAAAATTACGAAGCAGGTTACTAATAGGGAAACTGCATCGTTAGATAAATATTTACAGGAAATTGGTAAGGTAGATTTAATTACTGCCGATGAAGAAGTTGAATTAGCGCAACGTATTAAAGCTGGTGATCAAATTGCTTTAGAAAAGCTAACAAAGGCTAATTTACGCTTCGTGGTTTCTGTAGCAAAACAGTATCAAAATCAAGGCTTAACTTTACCAGATTTAATTAATGAAGGTAATTTAGGCTTAATTAAAGCTGCTCAACGTTTTGATGAAACGCGCGGTTTTAAGTTTATATCGTACGCAGTTTGGTGGATTCGTCAGTCAATTCTACAGGCATTAGCTGAACAATCACGTATTGTGCGTTTACCGCTGAACAAAATTGGTTCTATTAACAAGATTAATAAAACATTTGCTTTCTTGGAGCAAAGTCATGAACGCCCGCCTTCCGCTGAAGAAATTGCGAAAGAGTTGGATATGACAATTAACGATGTTAAGGAATCTATGAAAAATTCTGGACGCCACGTTAGTATGGATGCACCTTTAGTTGAAGGTGAAGATTCTAACTTATACGATGTATTGAATTCTGGTGAGTCACCAAATCCTGATAAAGAGTTATTACATGAATCTTTACGTACGGAAATTGAGCGTGCACTGGAAACCTTAACCCCTCGTGAAGCAGATGTTATTCGTTTATACTTTGGTTTAGGTAACCAACACCCAATGACTTTAGAGGAAATTGGTGAAACATTTGATTTAACGCGCGAGCGTGTAAGACAAATAAAAGAGAAAGCTATTCGTAGATTGAAGCATACGTCTAGAAGTAAAATATTAAAAACATATTTAGGATAGTTATGCCATGGCGTAACGACTAAATTACGACAACAACAGTTACACATAACTGTTCGTTTTTTGATTGATGAAAGAACCCGCGGCTGATTACCGCGGGTTTGTTTTTTTCCCTACTTTTGCAAAAACTTTTCTATTAAATGTTATGAACTCTAAATTAATCGCTCCCTCCATGCTAGCATCAGATTTTGGAAATCTTCAACGAGATACCGAAATGGTGAACAACAGTGAAGCAGACTGGTTTCATATAGACGTTATGGATGGTCATTTTGTGCCAAATATATCTTATGGTATGCCAGTGATTAAAGCTATTAAAAAGCATGCCACTAAACCCCTAGATGTGCACTTGATGATAGAAAAGCCTGAACGCTATATAGAGGAATTTGCTAAAGTTGGTGCAGATATTATTACGGTACACTACGAATCTACAGTACATCTCCATAGAACACTTAGACAAATTAAAGCCACCGGATGTAAAGCAGGCGTTGTGCTTAACTTAACCACACCAGTGTCTGTATTGGAAGATATTCTTCCAGAATGTTTCATGGTTTTATTAATGTCTATAAACCCAGGTTTTGGTGGACAAAAATTTGAAGACATCACATATAACCGTATTAAAAAGCTTCGTAAAATGATAGATGTGCAAGGTTTAGATACCCATATTGAGATTGATGGTGGTGTTACTGACAAGAATATAAAACAACTAGTTGACGCTGGTGCAAATGTATTTGTGGCGGGAAGCCATGTCTTTAAAAGTAGCAATCAACCAGAAACTATTAAAAAATTAAAGTTGATTGCTAACTCTTAAATTTGTTTAATAAAATAGTTTAGTAAGTCTGTTGTAGTAATTATGCCCACCAAAGTACCATCTTCTACAACAGGTAATGCATGAAAACCGCTTTTTGCTAAAATCTCAGCTGCCTCTTTAATTGTAGTTTCTGTAGAAATTGTAACCACATCTTTCACCATTACCTGTTCTATGGTAAAATTATTATAAACTACCGTTTCTAAGGTATCACCTCCAATAGATGAAGTCTCAGCAAAACTTATGCGCATTAAATCTGTATAGCTTAACATACCTATAATGGTTTCGCCTGAAACCACTGGCATATGCTTAATTTTATGCCTATTAAATAGTTTTTCTGCTCTTTCTAAATTATCTGAACGTGTAAGCGCTATAAGGTTTTTCGTCATTATAGCCGATACTGGAATTCCCTGTCTCATCGCTATAGTTTTAAGTTAAATATTATATGAAATTTCAATCAGGATGCTTCACAAACTAGTTCTGCACGCGAATATGTTCGCAATCAGAATTGCTTTAGTAAGTAATTAATCAAATCTGTGGTTGTTACAATACCCACTAACTGGTTATTATTTACTACTGGTAATGCATGAAACTCTTTGTTAGCCAAAATTTCAGCTACTTCCTTAATAGAGTTTGATGGTGATACACAAACTATTTTCTTCTTCATTACCTGACTGATAGTAAACATATTATAAACCATAACATCTGCAGCATTGTCATCATTATCAGTAATATCCGCAAAACTCAATCGTAACAAATCGGAGTAGCTTAGCATACCTACAATAACATTATCCTGCACAACGGGTATGTGCCGTATATGATGTTTTTTAAAAAGTTTTTCTGCTTTTTCTAAATGATCATCTTTTTGTAATGTAATGACATTCTCCGTCATTATCATCGAAATTGGTGCTTTTCGTATCATGCCATTAAAGTATTTAGTTTAGTTATCTCTAAAATTAGGAATACAAATACAAAAAAAGCATGACAAAAATCATGTAACCAATTAATAACCAGTAAAATTAAAATTCAACATTTGTTTTACTTTAGCATAAACACTAGGAAAAAGAGCTCTGAATGTTTCTGGAGACTACATAAAAGTTTCTATGATTACAGCAAGTAGCTCCGAATCGTTCGTGAAAGCGTAACTTCTTATGAATTCAGAATTAACCAATTTAGTCTTTAATATTTCATTAGATGATAAGGTGTTTCTAAGCTCATTAAATGTATCAACAAACAAAATGGAATTAATATCATCGCTCTTCATACAATTAAAATGAATTGCATGAGACAACTCATGAATACCCAAATTCAATTTATCATCTTCGATTCTATGCCCTTCTAAAAAATTATCCCAAGACAACACCAGTGTTTTAAGACGCGCATTAAACTCACCCTTATTTGTTGTTTTGCTAAACATAGAATAATACTCTGTAGGATAAACAATAAAAGTTTCTATATACGGAATTCTGTAGTTCCTAAAGCCAAAAGTTAACATGGTTGACATGGCCGAAATCAAGACTTTTACTTCTTCAGTAATTACAAAACCCTCTTTACCTTCAAATTTTTTATACTTAATAAAGGTCGCCGTTCGGTGTCTAAAATAGCTTTTATGCTTTTTGCTTAGTCTTCTGTAAAAAACAAATTCCTTTTCTAAGATTTTGTGTTGTTCTGGACTCAAATTCCTTCTAAAAAGATAAAAATGAACGAATACGGGACGTTTTGTGAAGAGTGCATAAATCATTTCCAATCCATCTAAAACAGTCGTAATTATTTTCCTGATAAAGACAAGAATTAGAAAAAACACCCCACATATAAGAATTGCTAAAATTATGTTTCCTATGAAGTCATATTCGCTTTGCGCTATCAATATCATATGTTAGTGCTTTGAAGTGGCAAAACGAAAGTAATCAAGTAAAATGTATTATTCTTAGAATGTAACCACAAAATTAGATCTATCTAATTTATATATTGAACTGATACTTTAAAAGTATTGATATTTGAGTTGATTTGAATTGCAGCAAGCTGTAAATGTTTTGTAGATACCGTACACAGAGAAGTATATCCACAGGTCTCCGCCTTGAAAAAAGAAAAGTTCTGCTTACAAATTCAAGCAAGCAAATTACAACTTATTTTATTCGTTTAATGAGTCGCGGGATTACATATCCCACAAGGCTCCGCCTTGAAAAAAGAAAAGTTCTGCTTACAAATTCAAGCAAGCTTGATTTGACACAGAACTTTTCTTTTTATTCGTGAACGAGATAGACCTGACTTCAAATCAAATACTCGAGTTTTTTGAAAAATTAAACCTAATAATTCTTGAATAAGAAATAAAAAACTCTTAATTCTTTCAGTTAAAGATTTTTTAAGCTTAACCAAAATAAATTCCAAAAACGGTCAAAGTGAACCACTGGAAATGAATTTTTTTGAGCAACTTGTGTATGGTCTTGCAACAAAAAGTTGGACAATTAATTGCGAGATTTAAGCGGCTACAATTAGATTATACATTTCCATTTCAAATTCGTTAATAGTTTTATACCCCAACGTAGAGTGTATTCTTCTTTTGTTATACCAAGTTTCTATCCAAGAAAAGATGGATAATTCTGCCTGAGACCTGTAATTATATTTATGTAGGTACACCCATTCTGTTTTTAAGCTCTTAAAAAACGATTCCGCTACTGCATTGTCCCAACAGTTCCCCTTTCTACTCATGCTTTGTATTACTAATCCATTATAGTTTTTGATAATATCAGTAAACAAATAGCTGGCATACTGAGAGTCTCTATCCGAATGGAAAATAAGTTCTTAGGTAATTACATGGGATTTTACTGCCATATTCCATGCAGGCAGTATAGTGTCCTGTGTTGTTAGGTTGTCGCTCATAGACCAACCTATTACTTTTCGATTAAACATCTAAAGCCTCTTGACTTTATTTATTTTATAGAATAAAAACACAAATGTGACACAGTATTTATTCTAATAACAGCTAATAAAATATTTAATTTTGTAGTAAATATATGTTGAAATAGAACTTTAAAAGTATCCTATATTGTACGTATTCAAACTAAACTGTACTTTACCTAAGAGAGTGTTTAGTTAATAATTCAAATATAAAAGATTTTTTTGATTTATTTTTAATTTTGATTTTTGGTACTCCTTTCTTCGGTTTACAATTGCAATTTTCTTTAATTTTTCTCTTTCTTTTAAAATCAACTCACCTCTTCCGTAGTAGACATCTGCTGGGGTTAAATTGTTTAATGATTCATGGTATCGTTCATTATTATAGCGATAAACGAACTTTTCCAAAGCGGCCTCTAATTCTTGTGGGGCGAAGTAATTATCAAGTTTTACAACGTTTTTCATGGTTCTGTGATAGCGTTCAATTTTTCCTTGTGTTTGCGGATGATTAGGTCTGCCATGTACTTGTTGCATTTGATGGTTATCTTTTAAATATGATTTTAACTCAGTTGCAATGTAGCACGAACCGTTGTCAGACAATAATTTTGGTTTTTGTTTGGTAATCAATCTCGCTTTTTTAATGGCATTATCAATGGTTCTTTTTACATCATCGGCTTTCATATTGGAGCAAAGTTCCCAATGCACAATATATCTGCTGTAATCGTCCAGAACCGTGCTCAGATAATACCAGCCCCATCCCAAGATTTTAAAATAGGTAAAATCAGTTTGCCACATTTGATGGACAAAGCTTGTTTTATCGGTAAATTGATCACCTGCACTCAAAAAAATATGAGCTGGAGCTGTAATTAATCCTGTTGCTTTTAAAATTCGATAAATACTTGATTCCGATATGAATATTTGTTGTTCATCGGTCATTTTATAGGCTAATTCTCGTGAGGATAAATCAGGGTAGTCCAACGCTAATTTTACAACCAAATTCTTTTGCTCTTGTGGGATACTGTTCCATTGCCTTTTTGATGCTCGCTTGTTTGGCAATAGACCTTCAACACCATTTTCACTATAGGCATGGTACCAATTATAAAACGTGCTTTTATTGATTCCAATCTCCCGAAATGTTCTATTTACGCCAATTTCAGAACGTGTAACCATGTGGATGATTTCTTGTTTTTCGGATACTGTAAGTCGCATATATTTCTTGAACTTTTCGGTTAACCCAGCATCTCCGAGCTTTTTTTTACAATATCGTAGCGCAAAACCAAATCAGCAACAATTTCCTTTAAACGTTGGTTTTCTTTCTTAAGTTCCGCTACTTCGTCACTTGTAGCTTCCCTGGTGGCATCCCCTGATAATCTTTTCTTGCCCGCTTCCAAAAACTCTTTGTTCCATTTGTAAAACTGTGATTCGTTAATGGCATACTTTCGGCACAATTCTGCAACTGACATTTCTGCCCGCAAGGCTTCCATGACAATCTGGATTTTCTGTTCGGAACTAAAGATTCTCCGTGTGCTTCTACGAATGTCTTTGATGAAATTCTCTGCTGTTTTTTTCTTTGGTGTTTTCATACTATTTCAAAGTTAATATTTTTTGAAAACACTCTCTTAGTTTTGACTTAAATCAGTCCACTTTTTGCTGACGATATACACGTAAGTGATGCTGCTGGGAATGCTGCTGTTCAAGTAACACGTACGGTAAATGTTGTAGACACTACTATTCCAGTCATTACGCGTTTAGGTGATGACCCTGTGTCTATTGAGGTTGGGGAAACCTATGTGGATGATGGCGCAACTGCTTTAGATAATTACGACGGAAATATCACAACTTCTATTAGTGTTGTAAATCCAGTAAATACTGCTACTGTTGGCGAGTATACAGTAACCTATAACGTAAGTGATGCTGCTGGGAATGCTGCTGTTCAAGTAACACGTACGGTAAATGTTGTAGAAACATTAGGACTTAATTCTTCGGAGTTAAATAAGGTGAGTATTTATCCAAATCCAACAGCTTCTAAATGGACGATTGAGTCTTCAAGAATAATAAACACTCTAACACTTTTTAACCTTCTAGGTCAAAAAGTATTAGAAGAAACGGCTAATGAGAGGAAAGTAACTATTGACGCTAGCGACTTGCAAACAGGTATTTACATGCTAAAGATTAATAACACAATAATGAAAAGGGTGATTAAAAAATAGCTATTAAAACCTTGATAAAGTATTATTCTAAAAAATCAATAAACCCATTCTGTAAGAGTGGGTTTTTTTATATGTATCAAGAAATACCTAATTTTAATCCTATCAAGTAGACCCAAAACATAAAACCCTCATAAAAGAGGTGATGATATACACCAACGATAATATTACAAAAGAAATTAGAAATCAAAAAACAGTGATTAAAAAAACACTAACTGAAATAAATACAAAAATAGAATCCATTGAAGAGCGTTACGCCCTTGGAGAATTAGACAGTGCTATTTACAAAAAATTTAAGGACAAGTATAAATTCAAAAAAAGGAATTACAGTCAAAAATTGAAAATCCAACATTAAATAGTTCGAACCTTGAATTGGCTATTGATAAAGCGCTTAGTTTATCCGCATCTCTTGAGAAGATTTGGACTGAAGGGGATTTAAAACAAAAACAAAAACTTCAAAATTTAGTGTTTCCATCCGGTCTGGGTTACGACAAGTCAAACGACCGAGTTCGAACCCCAAAAGTGAACGCTATTTTTGGCTCAATACCGATTTTAACGAAGGAAATATCAAACATAAAAAATGGAGAACCGATTCCTGTGAATCAATTCTCCGATTTAGTGAGCCAGATTGACCTGACTTCAAATCAAATATTGGAATTTTTCGAAAAAGTAAACTTGAAAATTTTTAACTAAAAAATAAAACCCCCAACTTTTTTGGTTGAGGGTTCGAGTGACCTCAATAAGCCAGAGTTCAAACTTTATAGTAGAACTTAATTTGATTCTTAAAAGTCATTTTGATTATAAAAATAAAACCAGAAATTTTTAGATGGAAGGTTCAACTTTATAAATCTATTAAACTGTTTTCGAATTTACCCAACGATTTACTTAAAAAATTAACAACTTACCCCAAAAACAATAAAGTTGAGGATTTGTTTATATAGAAGGCGGAACATGAATACTCAACCTTTACCTTAGCAAGTTGATTTTCTACCCTTGGTCTCCTTTCACAAAAGAGTTTAAGAACAACTCCACCTATTATTCAAATTTACAGCCATCCGAAGGTAGTGGTTAATTGGTTTGATGAGATTTTTTTAAGTCTTTAAAGAAGTATGTCACCCCAAAAGTGAAATAAATTTTGTAAAATTGAAATAAAAAAGTGGAGACCAGAAAACCACAATAAAAACAGGGAGTAATCCGAAAATCCAAAAGAGTAGGAACAAATTCTAAAAAATAACGAAATGAAAAATTTATTGATTTTAGCAACGATGTTGCTGACTTTTGGATTTGCAAACGCACAAAAGGTTTATAAAACATCTTACAAGGGAGAAGCCGATAAAATAATTTTTGTGACTAATTATAAAGGTGAAGCGGATATGATAGTTTATGAAACTAAATATAAAGGCGAAGCAAAACCTTATAGTGGTTTGTGGTTTTGGACTGAGTATAAAGGTGAAGCTGATTGGAAAGTTTATTTTACAAAATACAAAGGAGAAGCGAACCTTAAAATCTATTTTACAAAATACAAAGGAGAAGCAGGGATGAAATAAATCCAGCCCATAAGCCGTGTATAAAAAATTGCTAGCTTTAACCTAAACCAATGTCAGTTGCTTTGCTTGCTTGCATCTGATTTTCCTTCGGAAAATCCTCGCACACAAGCACGCAACTTTCCATACACAAGACCGTTGGCTGTAATTTGAGAAATATCGTAAATGGCAAGAATATATGGAACAATAGAATCGTTGAAATCCTTAAAATCTGAGTTAGAGGACAAAGGAATTTCTAGATTTAGTTCTGTAAAAGAGATTAAGACTTTTTTGTCAAATTACAATTCAGAAAAACAAAAAATTCTAAACGACATATCGAACGAGTTAGAAAGAGAGTATTCAGAAACGTGTGCTAAACTCGAACGGAGAATTGAGGAAAAAAACGAAATAATCAATTTAGAGAGTGAAAAAATAAACAATAAAGTCACTGATTTACAAACTAAAATTGATTCAATTAAGAACAACAAAGAAAAAAGTTTTTTTAGAAAACTAAGCTCAAGTATAAGATTATATGTTCTTAAGAATAAATTAAAAAAATTTCTAAAAAATAAACCTGAACAGATAAGTTCATTCCTAAAAGAATTATCTAAAAAAATAGAAAATGATGAACTTTTCATAAAAAAATACGAAACAGAAAAAGAGCAATTAATTGAAAAAAGAGCAAAGCCCGAAACTGAAAAAATAGAATATACGCGCAATGTTTTAGAAAATTCAAAAAATCTAATTTCAGGCGCAATTGGTGAAAATTTAGTTGTAAAAGAAATAATGAAACTCTCAGATGACTACGTTTTGATTAATGATTTTAATTTAAGCTTTTCTCGGCCAATTTTTTACAGAAAACATAATCAGAGAATCTATTCCATACAAATTGACCATCTTCTAATTTCAAAAGCTGGCATTTTCATAATAGAAACAAAAAACTGGAGTAAATCATCGGTAAATTCAATTAGTCTAAGGTCACCAATTGAACAAATTGAAAGGTCTAATTTTGCTCTTTATATATACATTTCGGAAAATATAACATTAAATGAACATCATTGGGGAGAACAAAAAATTCCAATTCGAAATCTTATTGTTATGATTCGAAATAAACCAAAAGCGGAATTTAAATATGTAAACCTAAAGCTAGTAAATGAACTTAATGATTATATAAAATATTTTGAACCCATTTTAACCGATGAACAACTGAATAGAATAGTAAACAATTTGATTTAAAAAACTACAGCCAACAACGGTAGCTGATGCACAACCCTCTATTTTTCAGAAATTGACCCGATTTAAGCCATTTTAAGGGCTTTTTTTCGTGACTTTTGTAAATATGCGTAATAAATCCTCATTTTTTGAGGGCTTAAAACTGCCAATATGAAGTCCTTACATATCTTTTCAACAAAGCGAACAAACCTTATCCTTTGAGCCTTACTTTTGCTCTTATTTTTTGTGAATTTGAGTAGTTTTTTAAGGTTATAAGCCACCGAGGCCATAAGCATGCACTTGTTAGCGCCTTGTATCCCCCTGACATTTACTTTTCTCAGACCCATATATTGGGTTAATGTTCCAAAGACTGTAGGCTTCCCCTTTTTAGGACACCTTAAATTTCGATAAATAATTATTATTTAGGTCAGATTTGATGAAGAATTTAAATTCTTCATCAAATCTGGACATATATTCTTTAGGAGATTTGTTTCCTAG
>Ga0209654_1000208_pt1 | contig 61772 bp, 35 predicted proteins | sample SaaInl1SG_22_DNA_FD_184646 | JGI IMG/M metagenome (GOLD analysis project Ga0209654, IMG submission 184646) | Marine microbial communities from expanding oxygen minimum zones in the Saanich Inlet - ESP_161SG_22_DNA (SPAdes) (version 2) | ecosystem: Environmental > Aquatic > Marine > Intertidal... | reverse complement strand
TATTAGTGTAAAAAACTATTCCTTAATAAATTTTGCTGTACCTACTCTTCCTGCAGATTCATACTTAATTAAATAAATACCTTTACTTAATTCTGAAATATCTAAACTAGTACTTGTATTATTAACTATAAAAGACTTTACCTTTCTACCTAACACGTTAAAAACATCTGCCTTAGTAATCGTTTCTTTTGCTGATATTTGTAATTGAGATTTAGCTGGATTAGGAAACATAGAAAAACCTAATAACTTATTATTATCTACGCTTGCGGTACCGTCTCTATATATGTATATATTATCAACATAAACAACTCCTAAATTTGAAGTAATTAAATATTGTCCAACTTTGTCTCTAGATAAAGTACCTCCGCCTGCAATAGTAAAACTTGATAAAGGTATATCATATGATATCCAACCTCCTGGGTTAGGATTTGGCAAAGCAGGACTTGAAGCATTAGTTGTAGAAAACTCTATTGCACTAGTCTCTCCTGCAGCTTCATTAGCATGGATAGATAATTTGTGATTAAAACTCCTGTCTAAAGTTTCTGTTTCTGTCCAAATATCAATATGTAAATGTGTAAAATCGGTTGCATTTATTCTATTACTAGTAAAATCTAGTGCTAAAAAAGTAGCATTTTGACCTGATGCAAATGAAACTTTTTTAACGTTATTCCCAGCAATAGTCTCATCTGTATATTCAGCAGAATCCCAAGTTGTTCCAAATTCATCAAATGTTATATCATCATAAGCATCACTAAACAAAGAAATAACATCTGCAGCGTCTCTTGTTGGAGGAGTGGTTGGAGCATCTGTTGGAGCTGGATCTTCTGGAAGTGTTGTTGGTAAACCTTTAAGATTTTTTATATAAAAAACTCTACCATCAGGTGTACCATAACCATTAGCACTAGTATCCCAATTGGTATGGAGTGCAAAATCACTATAATCGCCGTTAGCTGGACCTTGATTATCTAGGGTTTGATCAAAAGTAAATGTTAAAGTTTCCCATCCTGTTCCATTGTGGCTCACAGAAGTAACTGCATTTGGAGCCCCATCAACACCTCCTTGTGCTTTTGGTGCAATTGTTATAGCTGTAGTTGAATAAACATCTAACTGCATAGATAGCTGGGTAGCTGCTGTTAAAGTATAAGGAGTAGTTAAAATAACGTTTGTACCTTGCCAAACCTCACCTGAACCATTTGTACTTGTTATTTTAACAACTTGAGTATTAGCATCTGTAGGATCAGCATCATAAACTGCACTTGTGCCTCCAAAAGCTCCTTCTAAACCAGTATCGTTAAATGACTCTAGCAAATCGTAAGTTGCCGTTTGACTACTATTTGCTGGGTTACTTACAACAACGCTACCTAAATTACTTTCTTCAGCAGGATTTGCTATTAAACCAGTTACAGAAAAACCATACTGTATAATATGACCCGCAAGTAACTCACTTGCAGAAGCAGAAACACTAAAAGTACTAACTGCATCTGTTAAAGTGAATGTTTTATTTGTAACCGTTGCATAATTGTTACCTGGGTCTAAAGCTTTTATAAAAGCTTTTACGGTGTATCCAGAAGCTATTGTATAAGAATCTAAGTTTCCAGAAAAAGTTAAATCGGAGCCTGCTAAACTACTATCTTCTACAAAACCACTTACTTCAACGGTTTTGTTAGGAGTTTCTGAAGCGCTAAACCAACCAGCATCCCATGATGCTGCATTTTCAGCCCAAATTGCAAAATTGGGTTGCATAGTTAATACGTTTCCAGTAAATGTTGATTTATTTTTTGCAAAATCATAATCAAACCCAAATGCATAATTTCCGTCCGAAACATTAAATGCAGCTACATATGACTTCCAAGTCTTTGAGGCATCAACAGAAACTGTATTCTGCGATGTTAAAAGTGATGTAACAAATAACATCAATAGTAATGTAATTTTTTTCATAATTATAAAGTTTATTTAAATTGTTGTATACAATATTAACTTTAATATATTCATTTTTAACATTTAACACCTCAACAAAAAACATACAAGAAATAAAAAAACTAAATTTAATATTTAAGGTATTAAGATATTGTAGTGAAAACGGTACTTTACATTGAAATTATTATAAAAAAAATAATATAATTTTACCAATAAAAAATAACTATGTATTGTTAATGTATGGGTAAAAAAAGATTGGTGAATTCTAAAAATTTAACAAGTAGTTAGAAACTAAAAAACCCTTTAAATAACTTATATTTAAAGGATTAATAAATATATTTTATAATTGAATAAGATGTTTTAAAATTTTAGTTTTTCGTTTTTATCCCATACCCCCCAATAAGCTCCAACATCTCCTTCATCTCCAGTTTTCCAAGATTCATCAAAAGATGAAAAGTAAAAAATATCTACGTTGTCTTTTTGAGACCATTTTTGAGTGTTTATAAAATATCTTATTGCATTTTCTTCATTAGAATCTGCTGCTACTTCAGATCCCCCCTTACTTGGCCAACCCGTTTCTGTAATAATTACTTTTTTACCTTTTGCAGCTTTTGTAGCTTGGTAAAACATTTGTTGCATGTGATTTAAAGAATCGTCTATATGACATCCTTCCCAATATGGGTAACAGTTTGATAGAATTATATCGCTAATTTCTACCAGTTCTGGGTGTCTAGAAAATTCGTAGTAAGCATCTACATAACCCACTGCAACATCTGGTAGTGTTTCTTTTACTCTTTTAATGTAGGCTAACAGTTGTTCTAAAGTTAATTCGTTTCTGTATAAAACCTCGTTACCAACTGCAGCAATATCTATGTAACCTTGCTTACCTAATTGAATTAATGCTTCTATTTCTTGCTCATTTTTTTCTAAATCATCACTTAACCAAGCCCCCACCATATTTTTTAATCCATGTTTTTGTGCGATTCTTGGTATGTGTTCATTACCTTCTATACAAGAAAAAGAACGGATCCATTTTGTATAGGGTTTTAATATTTTAATACGTCTTTCTACCTGCTCTTCTGTAATAGTGTCTCCTGGCTCTTGACCATCTTCATACATACTAAAACAAATACCATGCATTCCTTGGTTTAAAACCTCTTTCCATTGTGATTTTAAATCTTCTAATGAATATTTCGAAAAATCTTTACCTCGGTAACCACTATAATTGGTGGTATTTACTAAATAATTATGTTTACCTCTATAAGACATTATTCTTTATTTTATAATTCGCCTCTACGTTTTACTAAAACCTCTTTAATTTCTTTAGCTCTTTTTTCATTTAAACTATATTTCCACATGACAAACATTGCTAATGCTGCTGTACTTGCAGGTACTACAATATCTGCAATTCTTAACGATGTCATTGTTTCTAGTGCTTGCTCTGTAATGTTTTGATCAAAACCAACAAATTTTAGTATTACACCACTTAAAATAATTGCAATTGCTTGCCCTAACTTTACCATCCACCAGTAAATGGCTCCAAAAGTTCCTTCTTTTCTAGGCATTCCATTTTCTAATTCATCTAAATCACAAACATCTGCAGTCATAGACATCATTAGGGTAAATAAACCTCCCATACCAAAAGCAAAAAATGGTATTGGTAAAAAGATAAGCCATGGTATTCCGTTACTGGCATCTATACTAAACCAAGACATACCAATAGTATCTAAATAAGGATTTAAAAATTCAAAAATAGAAGCCACACCATTGGTCATTGATTCTCCTAAAGCTGTTTCATTAAAGCTTTTATTTAGAGCAATATCAAAACCCCACCATTTTAGAACGTAACCGATTATCGACAAAAATGTAGAAATTAAAAAAGCATTTCTTTTTCCCCATTTTGTTGCCATTTTAGATACAATTGGTATTACTATAAAAGCAGTAATTACCGCATTTAAAGTATTAAACCAAGCTGGCCAAGTACCTGCTTGCTCCCAACTACCGTGATTCATGTAAAAAACAATGATAAATACAGAAAATGCAGCCACTAATTGAAACCCATTAAATACTAAAAAAGTAGCACCACAAAGTTTCATAAAAGGCTTGTTTTTGGATACTTGTTTGATTGCTTTAAATAACTCTTTAAAGTTAGATGCAAGTGTTTTAAGGGTAATAACCTGTCTATTATCCATATTTGCAGAATCTATACCTTTACAGAAAAATGCAGGTAAAACTCCAAATAATATACATACACCACCTACAATTATTGCCATTGTTCTTACCCCTTGTGCAGGATTGTCAAACGTATTTACATCTGGAATAATTACATACAACCAAGGAACTATCATCCACGCAATTTGCCCCATACTATTTGCAAGACTCATTAATCTTGTTCTTTCATTATAATCTGATGTCATTTCATATCCTAAACCAACTAATGGTGTTGCAAACATGGTGTTTCCTACCAAAAACAGAATTTGCAAAATCATTACATACCAAAAGTTAAAGGTTTGTGATGCGTTTTCATCTAATTGCCACATTAAAATAAATAGGATTCCACTTATTATTGCCCCTGTAAAAATATAAGGTCTTCTTCTACCAAAACGAGATTTTGTATTATCTGAAATAAAGCCCATAATGGGGTCTGTTAAAGCATCAAAAACTCGGGGTAAACCGCCTAATAAACCAGCCCAAACAGGATCCATACCAAAAGCTGTTAAAATAAATACCTGGAGATACACACCCAATACACCTGGTAAAAGGTTTAATACAAAGTGACCAGAACCAAATGCTGCTTTTTGTCCAAAAGGTACTTTTCCTCTTGCTGTTGTTTTAATATTAGACATATTTTATAATTTAGTTAATTAATATTGTTTGTAATGCTTGTTGATCTATGTTTATAGTAATTTCTTTTTCTTTAAATTTTAATGTAAAGCTCTTCGCTTTTTTACCCTCATTAAATACAATTACAGCTATAGAACCATCTTTATTTTGTGCTGCTGTAACTTGTAACTCTTTATCTGAATTTTCTAATCCAATAACTTTTGCTTCTGGTCTAATAAATTTACTAAAGTGCGCCATTGTGTAATATAATGGTGTAAAATATACTTCGTCTTTATCTGGATCTACAATAATGGGTGCTACACACCAGTTTTTAAACCAATTTGGGCCACCTTGTCTATCTAAAACCATATTCCAATCTACCCAACCATCTACCCAGTTATTTAAACAACCAATAATATCTCTTGCATATCTATTTACAGGCGCATACTTTGGATGTAAATACTTTTGATCTTCTGGAGCCCAATCCCAACCCCAATCTGTGGATTCTTTTGACCAATACCAAACATCATTTTTCCACTCAGGCACTTGAGAATCTATACAACCTTCTGTTTCTATTAAATATTTATTTGGTGCTTTGTTATGCGCATATTGTAGTTCTTCCGGAAATACCTCATAAGTGCTTTCGTACCAATGAATTGCGGTACCATCAAAGTATTTAGAAGAGGCTTCATCTCTATACATTTCATCTACCCATTCTTTTAAGCCTGCTCTATTTTGATCGTACCCTAAAATAATTTTATCACCATAACCCTCTACTTCTAACTTTGGTCCTAAATGAAATTGAACAAAATCTGTCATTTCTTTAGGTGTAAAATGCATAGACTCCCAATTATTACCATTTCCATGAGGTTCATTTTCTACTGTAAAACCCCAGATATCAATTCCTTCTTGTTGGTAAGCATCTAAATATTTAGAGAAAAATAACGCCCAAGTATCATAATATTTTGGCAATAATTTACCGCCAACCCATTCTTTGTTATCTTTCATCCAAGGGGCAGCTGTCCAAGGTGATGCAAATATTTTAAAACCATCTTCAGATACTTTTAGAGCATCTTTTATCATCGGTATTAAATCATCTATATCATCTTTTATAGTAAAGTGTTCTAGATTTATATCATCTTCAACTGGAGAATATGAATATTGAGATAGTGAAAAATCGCAAGAATTCATGTGAGTTCTTGTTAATGAGTAGTTAGCACCTTGTTTTGAAAAATAGGCTTGTAAAATAGTATCTCTATTTTTTTTACTTAATTTATTTAATAAATATGCAGATGACTCTGTAAATGCGCCTCCAAAACCTGTAATTGTTTGAAATGTTTTTGAAGGATCTAATGCTATGATAGAACTCTTTTCTGCCGATTTAAAATTAGTGATTTTTGCTAATTTATTGCCTGCAGCAGAAGTTTCATAAACTTCCACAGCAAGTGTATTATCTTTTTGTGTGCAACTCATTATAGCTAATAAAAAAAGTGTCGTAAAAAAAATATTGAATTTCATTTTAATAATATTTATCTTGGATAATCTGTATTTGGCACCAAAACAGTTTTCATCATTTGCTCTTTATCTCCGTTAAAAGTTTTGGTTATCTGTTTTCCATTTCTAGTTAAGCCTTTAAAAACATGGTTATCAACCATTTCCCAAAGTGGGTATTTAGCTTCACTTTTTAAGTTTATTAACCCAAAATGATTTTCTGAACCTTTCGAATTATTGGCGTCTTTCCATTGTTCATCAAAAGCTTCAAAATAGAAACAAGCAATTTCTTCTTTATTGGTCCAATCTCTAATATATTTATAGTACAAACCTTGTTTATATTCGTCTGTTGCTCTAGAACCATCTGGTCCATAAAGACCGTTAGAAATGGTTGCCCAACCAGTTTCTCCTATATGAACAGGCTTATTTACACCAATACTTTTCATATAATTAACAACACCTTTATATTGGTTTTTTGCAAAATTTAAAGCCCTTAGCATACTAGCATCAATCTTTTCTTTGTCTGACAGATTTTTTAAGTGATTCGGGTTTTTCCAAAATGCAGGGTTATAATGTGTGTTATGGTATGGATACGTATGCATAGAAATATAATCTACTGCTTTTATCAACTTATTTAAATCTTCTGTATGATAAAGTGGATCTCCACCACCCCAAGATGAAAAATCGTCTGAACTTGTAATCCATAAATCTTTAGGTAACTCTCCTTTTTGTTTTAACGATTGTAAATGGTTTACCCATTTTAAAATTACGTTAGGCTGTACAAAATAACTTGCTGCCCATTTTACCATAGCTTCATTACCAACAGCTATTATTTTTACAATTTCTGGATATTGTTTTGCTAGGGCTACTGCTCTTTTAATTTCTCCTTCGTTTTGAGGACTTTCTATATTATGATTAGGAACTTTATCTGTCCATGCATTTAAGCAATCTATCCATGCACCTAACATTACATACATTTCAAAATTTGGATCTTCTATTTTAAGCTCTGAAATTGCTTTTAAAACATTTGAAGCATGTGGCAGTTTGGGTTGTACATTGTAAGTTCTTAAAACCTTAACGCCCATAGCAGAAAGAATTTTTAAATCTTCTTTCAACTCTTCTATTGTTGGTTGAATTTCTCTAGAGGTTTCTCTATAACCACCATATGATATTGCCAAATAATTAGGGTTTCCTAAAATTTCTGAAGCTGTCATTGATACTGATTGAGTATTTTCTGTGTTGTTTTTTTTATTACATCCGAAGTTAAACATCAATACAAAAAGAGCTAAAAAAAGTGTCTTATTTATGTTCATAACTAACTGTTTAAATTCGGATGTTTTTATTTGTTTACAAAAACTATAATTTTGTTGATCTCACCTGTTCTTTTAAATAATTTATCACTGTTATTTTTATCTAACTTTAAACTATTTATTGTAGATGTTTTGCCTTCTGTATAAAATACTTTTAACTTATTTTCTGAAGACAATGTATAGACAATAGGTACTTGACAATAGGTAAAAGCTAAAGTATCTGAGTCAAGAACTAGTGTTTTTTTATGATTCTCTACATCTATATATTCGAAATCTTTTGAAGTCTTTAAAAACTCTTCATCTCTAAGTAATCTTGGATTAAATGTTACCTCTCCATCTTTTACAAAAACACCTAATTCGCCCATTCTAGAAAGCACATCTTCTTTTACTTGACCTGTCATACCAGGTTGTTGCGCTCCTTTTGTTGCTGGTGTGTGTGAATATGGATCTGTTGGAAAAGCACCATATAATTCTGGTGATTTATGCACACCAATTCCTTCAAAAATTTCGTAATAGTGTTCTAATAATCTACCAATAACATCTTCACTTTCGTTATTATTTACAGCTAACCAACAGTTTTCTTGAACTGCTAATAATAGTTTAGAAACCATATGCCAATAAATAGACCCTAAGCCCTCGTAACCAAAGAATGTTCCTGATCTTCCTGTAAATGATTTATGATCGAACATTTCTTCGTAAACTGCCAACAACAATTCCTCTTCATTGTTTACTAAAGAATGATATTTTTCTGATAAGTTTTTTAACCCTACTTTTAATGCATTCGCATTGTTAAAGTTTCCATTAAAATGATAATTTCCAGCAATATCTTTTTCTACAATTTGACGATTGTCTTCTGCTAGTAGCTGTTGTAATAATTTCGATTTTTTTACAGCTGTTTCTGGAATATTGTTTTTGTCGATAAATCTTCCTAAATCTTTGTTAGGATATAAAATGTAGCTGTATTGGTCTGGCCTAAACAAAGCACTTGCTTTTAAACCATCTAAAACTGCTAAGGCTTCTTTTGGAGATAAGCTACCAGAACTTAATACTGCAACTTGCCCTTCTAACATTTCTGACAAGTAAGAAATTGATACTTCTTTATCATTTTCTACAGTCATTAAATTATAAGAATGATACAAATTATCTTTGCGCTTATTGGCATCGATTGTTTGTGATGTATATTTTTTGGTAATGCTAAAAAAGTCTACCAATTCTTGTTTAGAAATTGGCGATTTTTTATTCTGGAAACCTTCTGCGTAAATTTTTAATCTGTATTCACTTCCTGCTTCACCAACACCATCTAAAACTTTTTTACGATCTGCATTAGAAATGTTTTTAGACAAAATACTTTCATTATCCTTTAATGATGACACAACTTTGTTGAAAAAAGTAACCAATTCATTAGATATCGTATATTCTTCAATATCAGTATTTGACACTACTTTTTCGAAAAATGTAATAAAACGATGTAAATAATAAAGCGTTACCATAGAAACTCCATTACCTACCAAAGCGTTGTTGGCATCATTCCATTCTGGTCTTTGTGTATTCATCCAAATACCACCTTCTGGAATAAAGTTAGCTACTTTTGCTAATAGTGTTGCTAACAATTTTTCCATCATATTTACTTTATAAATGGAATCATTTGCGTCTCTTAACAAAGCCCCATCTGCACCAATTTGAGCTCTTAATTCATCTATTTTTTGATGCGCTTTTTGGTCAAAGTCTATGGTATCTTTTGGGTTTTGTAATGTTTCTTGATAACTTTTAATTTTATAGGGCACATTGGCATATACAAAAACAGGTTCTGTAAAGTTTTCTGACAATCTACCAGGATAATAATTTTCTATAAATTCTAAGAATTTTAATAAATAAATTGTTTGATGATCACCCCAATAACCAATGTAAGACCAAGGATCATCTGGTTCTATAGTTTCCCAATCAAAACCACCTTTGGTAACTCTGTAAGGATTATAACCATCAAAAGTAGAAGCATTTAAAAACTTATGAATCATACCTTCTATAAACTCTGGATATGAGTGTGCTAATGCTTCCCAATTCTGAAAAATATCTCTCCAGTTTCCTTCGTAATCTAATATTTTAGAACCATCAATCTCACTTTGTGTGTTTATTGAAAAACGGTTCCATGGTCTACTTGGATCTCCATGTCTACGACTAAATTTTAAAGGTAAATACTCAAAACACAGTCTTTTAAAATCTTTGTCCTTACTTGTCTTTGCTGTGTTTTTTAAATAATCTACCGTAAATTCTTCTGGAAATTTATTAATGATTTCTTGTTGATTTTTAAATACTTGTTGGTTTGCACCTTTTAAGTATTTTTTAAAATCTTGATTTTCAATTTTATATCCATCATCAAAAATACCACCTCTCATTATATTAAAAAGTGTATTTGCAAAATGACGTGTATTTCTTAATTGTATTTCACCCAACTCTAAACCATCAGAAGCAGCTACTAATTTTATTAATTGCGCTGTGCCTTCATCTATACTTTTTTGAAGTAGGCTTGATAAATTAGATTCGGTTTTAATGCGTTTTGCCAAACGATGATAATCTCCTAAATCTTGATTAACGTTTGCAATTAAACACCAAGATTCTTGCGCATTTGCCTCTAAAGACAAATCTTGAATGGTAAAATAAGCTCCTTTTTCTGCTTTTAGATCAATTTCTTGATGCATTTCTTCACCATTTCTAAAAGCGTCTAATTGTCTTGAAGAAATTAAGTATGTTGGATTCTTAACACCCAAAGACCAAACTAAATTTGATTTTAATGCTTCGCTTGGTTCTGCTTTATCTACAATAATTGCACTTAATGCATAAATACCTATACCAGAACTTGTTTCTAACTCACTTTTTTTGTAAGCATCTACTAAATTACTGCGTATACCTTGAATTGCTGAAGTAACTCCATAAGGCAAAATATTTTGAACCCCATCTAAGATAGTTACATCTACCTTATTATTTGTGTTGTTAATTAAGTTTGATTTTCTAATAAAACCATATTCATTTGAAGTATTCCAATGATATCTATAAGTTAATCCTAAATCTTCATTAACTTCTTCGAAAACAACTTTGTTTCCATAACTATTTTTGTAAAGGTTTCTTTTTATTTGGTAAACGCCTTCATATTTATCAGAAAAAGGTTCCCAAAGAAAAGTTTTGTCTTCTTTATGAACTTGTAGTATTGTTTTACTACCTGTTACTTCTGCAGATTCTGTTATTTTATCATCTGTATAATAAGGAAATAGTGAATTTTCTGCATCTTTTCTACCTGCAGTTAAACCTCCATTACTAGAAATAAACATCCAGTGATTGGCGTTACTAACAAGACTCATAAAAAAGGGTCTCATTTTATTACTATTCGAAATTTTATAATAAACTTCGTTATCAAAGTTTACTAATTCTCCTTTTACCTTTAAAGCAGTGTTTTCTGCTAAATTTTTACCTAAATAAATAGTATTCTTAGTCATTATAAAATCATACTTAAAACATATCTAAAGACATGAAAAACAATGTTTTTATTTTTAATTTGTAATATTTAATTTTTGTTCTATTTGTATACTCTTACATAATCTACAATCATGGTTTGTGGAAAAACAGTATTTAAATCTGGGTTTTCTAAAAAGTTACCACCAACAGCCATGTTTAATATTATGTAAAATTGGTTGCTATTAAATACCCAATTTGCGCCTTCTGGCAAATCTGCTGGTGTAATTTGATTGTAAAGTACATCATCTACATAATAATTAATGTAATTTTCTCCCCATTCTATTCCGAAAATATGGAAACCAGTATCAAACCTATCATTTGTTAATTCGTAGCTTTTAGTTATAGGTGTTGCTCCAGAATAACCAGGTCCATGAACGCTACCATGGGTTATTGTTGGCTGTTGACCTCTGTATTCCATAATATCTATTTCCCCAATGTTTGGCCAAGTAACAGTGCCGTCAGCATCGTCTCCTAACATCCAAAATGCTGGCCACAAACCTTTACCCCAAGGCAATTTAATACGAGCTTCAAACCTTCCATATTTAGTTTCATATAAACCTTTGGTTAAGATTTTAGCAGAAGTATAGGTAGCCCCCATAAAAGTTTCTTTGTTAGCAGTAATATGCAACATACCGTCTTGAACAACTATGTTTTCTGGACGATCTGTGTAATACTGTAACTCATTATTTCCCCATCCAGGGATACCTTGAGCAGTACCGTCTCCAATATCAAAAGTCCATTTATTGCTATCTGGTGCGCCATCTGTATCAAATTCATCTGACCAAACTAATTCAGATTTTGTGGTAACTGTTTGAGTTTCGCCATTTTCGCAACTTGAAAAAAGTACGATTGCAAATGCAAATAATGGTAAACGAAGTTTTGATTTATTTTTATTTATAAAATTCATTTTATTTTATTTTAATTATAGAAATAGATATTATCTAGATACAAATTTGTAAGTGATGAAAAATTAATATTTTCGAAGATGAGTAATCCAACATTATTTCTATTAGTTAAACCATTCAATGAAAATTCAAAGGTCATCCAAGAATCTGCCACAATACTTGGTGTTTTTCTAACAAATAATTGCTGTCTTGTATCATCTGTACCACCATTTACACCATCGGGACCAAAATCTACTACTGTTACTAAAAAATCAAAATTAGAAGGGACCTCGTTTGGTATATACATATTAAAATGCAAGTTAGCCAGTGAAGTTAGATTAATTGTAGGGCTAGCAAATTGAATACCTACGAAATTAAAATTCGTATAATTTAAAAAATCATCATCATTTACACTAAAATCTGCAGATTCGGTGGTTTGATAAGGTTGCCAATATCCATTATAAAAATCTACATTAGTATTTGTATAATGATTGCTAAAGATTGAAATAACATCATCTGGATTTCTAGTTGGTGTTGGTGGAAAGCTAAAAGAACCTAGAGAATTAATTATTAAGGATCCTTTTGCTTCTACTCCATTTAAACTTGCTGTAACAACCGCCGTACCGGCAGCATTTATTTCTATAACTCCAGATGAATTTACACTTGCTACACTAGGATCTGTAGAAGTAAAAGTAAAATAACTTGGAGCAGTTGTAATTGTGATATCTTGACCATTACCTAAGTTAAAAGTTTGATTTAAATTGTCTATATTGATTTTTACTCCAATAAAGGTATTTACAGTAACATCTTCACCATTAGATATTGATGGTCTTGGTTGTGCGATAGTTCCTAGTTTTTCAAATTTTAATTCGTCTATCCAAAAAGTATACCCAAAACCATTTGTGGCTTGTGTACCAGCAGCATATCTAAACATGCCCCTTTCTTCAGTTAATCTAGAGGCATCTGGAAGTGGAATAATCACTTTTTGCCATGAAGTACCTACAGATGTATTTTGAATTGTAGCTCTGAATTTATTTTCTAAAAAATCTTCACCAAAACCAAATTCGCCAATAGTAACACCTTGTGATGCTTTAACCCAAAAAGTTAATGCGTCGTACTGACTTAAATCTCTACCTGCACCTTCAATTCTGAATATGGCTCCTGCGTAATTACCATTAGAATCATCTTCATTTGGCACATCAAAACGCATAGATGCTGTGCCTTGATATGCTTCATTTTCATCTACAGACCAAGCTGTTAGTTTAGACCCCGCATATGGAAAGTAAAAATCGCTACCCATACCAACTGGTGAATCTATAAATACGTCTGCAGTTGAAGAAAAACTAGCAACAACTGCTTCACCAGAAATTTCTCTTTCGCATCCTAAAAAGATAAAAGCTACTAAAAAAATTAATAGGGTTATTTTTGAAAATATTTTATGTATTGTTTTCATTTTTTTAATTTTTATTTTCCAATATTAATATGAATATATGTTCTAATCTCCCACTCTGAACCGTTTGGAAAACCAACAGGACTTATGGTTGGCACAGTAGAAAATGTAGTAGATGTATTATTTGGTGAATATCTTGGTGAAAATTCATTTAATGAACGCCAAGTACCCATAATACCTACTTTTGTATCTGGTAGAATAAACCAATCTGGTTTTCCTAATGAAGTTGATACGTCTAATACCATTTGTAATGGAAAAGTTAAGTTGAAATCTCTATGATAATCAAAAGGTCCCCAGTCGTTAACCTTTACCATTCCTGTAACTTTCATTTTATTAAATATCATTCTTAAATCTGCTCCACCTCTATAAATGGTTCTTTCACTATCACCATTTGCTTGTGCTGTACCATAGTATAAGTTTGCAACCAAACCTAAATCTGTATGAACTTTAGAAACTACTCTAGAATGTATTTCCCATAAATCTTGTGCGGGCGCTGATTTAGAAAAAGCAAAATAAGATCTGTTTGCTAAGAAACCAATTGCAGCATCTTGTGTAGTTGGTAAATGACGATACACAAAGCCTAAATTAAAGGCAAACTTTGCATCTTCTGCTCTATCATTATCCCATTGATACATGTAAGTGGCAGGTGTTGGATCGTATGTAAAAAGGAGTTCTCCAGCTGTTGTTTCTCTATTACCACCTCTTACCGAAAAAGGATCATCTACCCAGTTTCTTAAACGACCTGGAGCGTCAACATCATTAGGCATAGGGTCTACCAATGGTTTTTGATATAAAAAGTTAGGTGCTATTTGAAATTTACCTCCAAAATTATAAGCTATACCAGTTAAAAAATTACTCATGTTTCTACTTCCAGAATCTTTTAATTTCCATCCAGTAAAAGTTAAAGTTGGATCTACACCTCCATTAGCTACTAAGCCCATCATAGAACCTTGTGCATACCAATTAAATCCGCCATTGGTGTAAGTTACTTTTGCTTTACCACCCCAATTGTCTTTCGATTGTATTTTATCATTAACAACTTGACCATTAGCATTAATATCTTGATACATCCTACCATTTAAAGGTTTACCTGCCCAAATGGCTCCTAAAGTCCAACCAAAATGTGCTCCTTTCTTCTCAAAAGCGATGGTTGCTCTTTCTGTTGGTAAAGCTGGTATTACACCTGATCTTGCTTGTTCTGGATCAAAAATACGATTTCCATTTTCATCAATACCATTACCATTTACAATATCTTTATGGTATACTGCAGAGAAATCTAACCCTAACATTTTTCTTTGGTACTTTAACAAAACTGCTGGGTTTGCACCCCACCAAAGTTGAGGCCCAAAAGCTGCTTTTAAACCATTTAAGACTCCTTTACCATCTACTTCTACACCTAAAACTTCTCCATTATAAATATCTAAATTTGGCCCGTAATTTGCTTCTGGATATAGTCCAAAAAAATCTCCTTCATACCCCCAGTGATAATGACCTGTTCTGTAAAAACCTCTCATATCAAAATCTTTTGCATTCCACTCAAAAGAGGCATTATATACTCTTAATCTATTATTGTCTGAAAGTGTTAGAGGACCGTTTGGAGAATCTACTTGAATTGGTCTCCCCACATTTTCGTAGAAAATATCATCTATTGGATTACCTGCTACATTTCCTAAAATATTGAAATTAACCTCAGCTTTCATATTGTTAGTAGGCTGCCCTTTAACACCGATATAATAAGATTGCATATGATCAAAACCTTGTCTATCTGGGTATGCTAATCCTTTACCATTTGAAATTTCTGGAGTAGTTATTAAAGAACCTCCAGTATTAAATGTTGTAAATTCTGCTCTTAGATTTGATAGAGATAATTTTTCTGTTCCGCCAACGGCTGCTTTATCTCCTCTTGCTTTTAGTACTGCAGCCATCAAATTGATGTTCTTAAAATGATTTTTAAATTCAGTAGCATTGCTAATAAAGGGATTAAAGTTATGCGCTTCTTTAAGAGCGTAATAGGATGCTCTTGGATATAAGGTGTATAAGCCTCTAATATCTGTTGGCCCTTTAGCAGCAATACCAAACCACTCTTCATTCATATTTTTATCGCCTTCTTTAGCTTGGTCTCTACTGTAACCATTACTAGGCCAAGAAGCTTCTGTGTCATGAATTGTTGCATTCTTTCTCTCATCAAATCCTGCTTTAAACCATCCATCACTTGATTGGAAAGTAAAACCACCTAATGAGTTTTGTGCTTTTCCAAGGCCGTAAGCATTTTCATAAATTTCTTTCCAGTTACTAACCATATAATGCGCTTGCATTAATTGGTCTTCTTTATTATCTCTGGCATTAAATGCGTCTGAACCAAATTCTGTAAATAGAATTGGCTTACCAAACTCTTTTGCTACCCTATCAAAAGCATCAACAAAAGACTCTCCACGATACATGTTTGTTCCGTAAATATCTAAGTCTTTACATTCAGATGCGACTATGTCTAAATACAATAAATCTCCATTACAGATTCCTATTGGGTGATTTTTATCAACCTCTTTTATCGCTTTTGCAGCATCGTTAAACAATTTATACATGGCTTTAGCTTCTGATCGTTTGGCCTCATCTTGATCGTTTATTACGATACCTTCATCTGTTTCAGCACCTTGCCATGTAAGGTGATAATTATTTTCATTACCCAACATAAATAGCAAAAGACCAGGTGTGTTCTTATATGTATTGGCCATTTTAACAGACTCTTGTAAAAGATGTTTACGAACTTTAGGATCGCCATATTTTGTATTTGGATACCAAACGCCATCTAGTGTAAGACCGTATGCGCCAAATTGATGATTTATCATTGTGTAGATTCCAAAATTCTGATAGATGTAGGTTATCCATTTGGGAGGTATACCAATATAAGTTCTAATAGCATTGACACCCATATTTTGCCATAGAGGCATTTCGCCATCTAAACCAGCTTTGATAATGTCATCAGGTTTTTCCCAAAATTTGGCGTCTAATACATTATAGCCTATTGGAACATAATCCCAATTAATTCCATTTACAATAAAATCTTTGCCATCTACCACTAGTTTAAAACCTTTAACATCTTTTGCTACTTCAATTTTATTTGTTTGAGCACAAAAAGAGGTAGTAAACAATAATAGAGCTAACCTCAATAAATTTTTTTTCATAATATGTGTTGTTTATTGATACTAAATTTAATTCTTAGTATAGTTATAATAGCAATAGGCAAGAATTAGTTTAATAAAATTTGAATGTTATAAAATTAATATTTAAATAATGATAAAACAACAAAATACACCGCTACAAAAAGCATACATTTTAAAAAAAACACCTTGTTAGTTGGTAATGATTAGATATAGATTGGCTTTTTTTAAAATAAAAAAAAGCCAATCTATGAGTTTGTTGAGGTGTTGTATGGGTGATTATTTATCATGAATGGTTTTTTCAACTTCTTAAGTACTAGTTTAACATATTAAATATTAAAAAAAAACCTATAAAACGATTATTACAACTGCATTAAAATGAATTAATTGAGAATGATTACAACTATACAACAAAACCTATTAAACACAACAATTCAGTTAGAAAATATATAAAATTGTATTATTAAGAAAGTTGGTTTTCATAAGCTTAAAATATGAATAATAAATTTAGAACTAAACTAAAAAAAAGGGCTTTATAACAAAGTTATAAAGCCCTTTTTAAATTAAATTGTTGTAAAGTTTATTCTAAAACTAAAATAAACCACCAATCAAAATCACTAGCTGCATCAGTAGTTCTTAAGATCATTTCATTTGGTGTGCCTCTATCAAATATTTCATAAGAATGATTGCCTCCTGTATAATAGCCAATAAAAGCTTTATCTGACAAACTTATAGTTTCTACTCCTCCAGGAGCTGTTAATGTAAAGCTTCCTGTATAATCTGCATAAGCAAAGTTTAAAATATCTGCTCCATCAACTTCACCAGAAGTGTTTGCTCCTAAATCATTTACAATATGTGGATCTCTACCAAAAACATCTCCATTGGTTACATGCTGATAAGTACCGTCTGAACTAAAAATAAAACGATCATCATACATACCTACGTCCGCTTTTTCACCTGGACCTGCTCCATACCACTCTGTAGGAAGAGAACCAGCAACAGGGCCTAAACCGAAATGACCTGGTTTAGCAGACTGAATTTTCCATGTTCTTGAGCTTACTGCATTTGGATTTGCAGGATCAAAACCATATAGTTTTGAAATTAATTCTTCTGGTGGAGAATATGTAGATAACACCTCTACCTGAATGGTTTTGCTTGAACTAACACCAGCAGTACCAGAAGCTACAACAGTTACTGTGTAGGTATTTAAACCTATTGTACTAAAACTAATTGTGTTTTTTCCTGATAATGAAACTGTTTCTACTCCATTAAATACGTATTTGTAAGAAACTGCGTTATCTGCAGTTGCAGTAAAATTAACTACACCACTTCCGTCTCCATTTGGGTTACTTGTGTCTGCACCAACAATTTCTGCTGTTATTTGAATGTTTGATGGTGTTATTATATCCCCAAAAGAATAGTCATTTTCTTGACAGCCCATAAAAACTAAGGCCATTAATATAAATAACGATTTTATATATTTTATTGTTTTCATACTATCTAAATTAAAATTGTGTAATATCATCTATATATATGGTAAAATTATCTGTACCATCTCCTTGAGTTCCATTATCCATAATTAATACCAAATTAGTAAATTCTATACCAGTATTAATCCCAGGGAAATTGAAAGTTAATTCTTGCCAACCACTAGAAGTTGTTGTTGCTGTTACCTCGGCTGATGCAGTTGTATTTGGCCACGGAGTAGCATCTTCAAATTTTAAAAGAAGATTTAAGCCAGCTCTTGGAGACCAAACTTTTACTTTTACACCTGTGCCTCCAACAAAAGAAAAAGGAGAGTTTACGGTAATTTTTGAACCTGCCCAGACTTGTCCAGCATTTTTAACCATTTTAGCAACTCTTCCTGACATATTACCTACTGTATCTGGATTATTAGTAATTGAAATATCTCCACCATCAAAACCTGATAGCCCAACTTTTGGTTCTAAGTTAAATTCTGGTGAAGTAGAAATATCATCAACATAAATAGTATAATCAGTTGTGCCATCTCCTTGGGTTCCATTATCCATAATTAGAACTAAATTATAAAATGCTATTGAAGTATCTATTCCAGAAAAATCAAACGTAAGTTCTTCCCATGCATTAGATACTGTAGTTGTGGCTGTGATTTCTGCTGATGCAACAGTGTTAGGCCAACCTTGATCATCTTCAAATTTTAATAATAAATTTAAACCTGCTCTCGGAGACCATACTTTTAATTTAACTGTAGTATTTGAGAAATCAAAAGGTTCTGTAATAGTGATTTTAGACCCTGCCCAAATCTGTCCAGCATTTTTTACCATTTTTAATACTCTTGAAGAAGTGTTTATACCAGAAGCATCTGGGTTAGCTATTGCTGATATATCTCCACCATCAAAAGAACTTAATTGAAAATTATCTTCAAAAGTAATTGGTGTAACACCATTGAACGGTACACTTGGTGCTTTATGAAAATATAGGTTATCTATAAATACAGTGCCTGAACCTACAAACTTAAATTGTTTTAAGGCGTTTACAGGTAAGCCTTGATCTGTAAAATCTGTCATTGGAATATCAAAACTATTCCACTCATTTACAACTAATTGCTTTGTTACAAATTTTTCGTCTGCTGGTTGCACACCATTGGGTAGAGGATAAATATCTATACTCGTTGCATCTGCAGTCCAAATATCAATGTGTAACATCTCCATACTTGATGCATCAATTTCTGAGCCAATGTCAATACCTTGATAATTTAAATTGCTATACTGAATTATAGCATCACCATTTAAATCAAATTCTGTATATTGTGTATTTTGACCCCAATTTGGGTAAAAATTAGAGTCTGCAACATCTGTATAAGCGTCACTAAAGATAGAAATCACATCAACATCGTTTCTACTTGGAGGATTAGATGCTGAAGCAATTGGTGCTAAAATTTCTGTTACTTCAAAATCTTCTGTATACTCTGTAGTTGCAATAGCACCACCTTTTGCTGTTATTTTAACTGAATAAACGCCTGGTGTTTGATATTGGTAAGAGATCGTTTCTCCAATGTTACCTGTAACTACTGGTTGTGTAACTCCTGTTTCACCAGAGTCAAACTCAAACATTGTTGCAAAATCTGCATTAGCTGTAATATTAACTTGTTTGGTAATAGCAGCATCATTTTCTATAACTACCTCTAAATTTTCTGGAGCTTTAAAAGAAACCACTAATTGTTGGGTTGCTTCTGCTTCTTCTCCTTTTAAATTTACTGCAACTATTTTTACATCATAAGAACCTTCTGCGTAAGTATGTTCTACATTATTACCTTGTACAACTTCCACAGGATCTGCTGTGTTGTCTCCAAAATAAATCATAAAACTTGTAGCTCCATTTGCAGTTGGAGATATTGTTACCAATCCTGTATTGTCTTGAGTTATATCAAAAGTTGCTGACACGTTTGTTGGTGGTGCAATTGCATCTATAAATGATATATCTCTTAAATTATCTGTACATGCCGCAATAACAAAGAGTACAAATAATGTTTTGAATATAATTTTTATTTTTTTCATTTTTTTTATATTTAGTAGTTTGGGTTTTGAGACCAACGATTTCCTGCTAATTGTATTTCTATTGCTGGTATTGGAAATAGTTCATGTTTCCCAGTAACAAAATTATCAATTTCTTGTTCAGCTTTTCCAGTTCTTACGAGGTCGAAAAAGCGATGTCCTTCTCCAACTAACTCTACTCTTCTTTCTTGTAAGATGTTTTCATATAAAACATCTCCTGTTGCAGTAATATTATTAGCTGTAGAACCAAATGCTCTTTCTCTAACTCTATTTAAATAAGTTTGTGCTTTTGCATCATCTGGAGTTGTACTTCTATTAAAAGCTTCTGCAGCCATTAATAAAACATCTGCAAAACGAATTGCTCTGTAATTATTTGGATTGGTTAAGTTTCTATCTCCCTGAGCATCTGTGCTTCTTGTTCTTGGAATATATTTTCTATTAAAATAACCTGTATGTTCATAACCTGTTCCAAAAGTTGCGCCTGTTGCTGTTGCCCAAGCTTCTATATCTAAAATTGCAACCTCTTTTCTTGAATCTCCTGCTTCAAAAGCATCTACAACTTCTTGAACGGGTACATTAAAACTATAACCCGATGAAAAGTCTGGACCTGTATAATTACGAACACCACTAAAACCAACTGCTACATTACCTTCGCTACATTGTAAGCAACCAAATCCAGCACCCTGTCCTTCAAAATATTGCACCTCAAAAACAGATTCTACATTGTTTTCTCCAACTTCTTCAAAAATGGTGTTATAATCTTCTACTAAGTCGTATTTTTCACTTGTTATTACAGATTCTAATACCCCAGAAGCTTCATCATATTTTTGTTGGTATAAATATGCTTTACCTAGCAATGCTTGAGCGGCTCCTTTTGTAACTCTTCCAGGAGTGTTTTGCACTAAGGGTAAATTATCGGCAGCAAATATTAAATCTAATTCAATTTGCGCATAAACATTTGCTGCTGGTGTTCTATCTATTGTAAATTGTTCACCAAACTGAATTCTTTTATCTACTGATAAAGGCACATCTCCAAACCATTTTACCAATTCGAAATAGTAATAAGCTCTTAAGAAAGTTGCTTCTGCAATAATTTGATCTTTTCCTTCAAAGTCTGTTTTATCTTTAAACTCTAAAATATAGTTTGCTCTATTTACTCCTGCATACATCCAGTTCCAAATATCTCTTAATTGAGCATTTAAAGGAGTATGTATCATATCATCTACTTGTTGTATTCCAGGTACATCTGTTGCACTTTCACCACCTGCTAAAGTATTATCTGAAGCAATTTCTCCTAACAAAACATTTAAATAGGTAGATTGCAATAAATCGTATGCACCAATTAATGCATTTTCGTAATCTTCTTGTGTATTAAAGAAATCTTCTGAATTTTCTGAGGTAGGTTTTACATCAACAAAATTATCACTACAAGCATAGTTTATCGTTAATAATAATATAAAAACTAAAAGTATTTTTATGTTTATTTTTTTCATCTTTTTTACTTTTTAAAAATTAACATTTATTCCAAATTCAAAGGTTTTTGGACTTGGATAAAAACCCTGATCTATACCTCCACCAATTGGTGCTCCATTAGATGTTGTTGGATCGAAACCTCTATATTTCGTTAGTGTAAACAAATTACTACCAGTTACATAAAATCTAACTTTATCAAACTGTAATTTTTCTAATGTTTTTTGTCCAACACTGTATCCTAATTGCACACTTTGTAATCTTAAGAAAGAACCATCTTCTACATAAAAATCTGAAAACAATGCATTACCAGTTGCACCTGTTGTTACTCTTGGAAAAGAGTTACTGGTGTTTGGGCCTGTCCATCTATCTAAATAATATGCTGGTCTGTTTGTTAATGGTAAGTTTCTTTCGTAATTTCTAACGATTTCATTGCCTAATGATGCAAAAGCATAAGCATTAAAATCTAATCTTTTATAGTTAAATGATAAATTTAAACCCATTGTAAAATCTGCAATTGGATCTCCAATGTATGTTCTATCATCTTCATCAATAACACCATCGTTATTTGTGTCTACAAAACGTAAATCTCCAGGAGCCGCGTTTGTTTGAGTTGCATGCGCATCTACATCTGATTGTGTTTGAAACAAACCATTAGTTTGATACCCATAAAAATAACCTATAGGGAAACCAGCTTCCATTCTTGATGGTGGCTCTTGACCAACACCAAAGCTACCTCCTTCTATAATTCCTGTTGAGTTTCCAACAAAAGTAACTTCGTTGTTTAAAGTTGTAAAATTGTAGTTGATGTTAAAGTTAAAATCTTCAGAAATACTTTCTTTGTATCCGATAGAAAATTCGAAACCTTCATTTACAACTGTACCTGCATTTATAACGGGTACTGATGATCCTGGAGCTGCTACACCAATTATTCCAGATGTTTGAGCAGATACTAATAAATCTTCTGTTGTTTTTTTAAAGTAATCTGCAGTAATGTTTACTTTATTAAAGAATTCTGCATCGATACCAATATCTAGAGGTTTTTGCTGTTCCCATTTAATTTCTGGATTTGCAATTGGACCAGGAGCAATACCTATTGCTAATTCGTTATTAAAAACATACTCTGCTTCTCCATTTAATATAGATACAAATCTAAAACCAGGTATTCTATCATTACCAATAATACCATAACTTGCTCTTAATTTTAAGAAACTAATAAAATCAGATTCTTCTAAAAAATCTTCTTCTGAAGCTACCCAACCAATAGATGCAGTTGGAAAAAATCCAAATTTATTTTTGGGTCCAAAGTTTGATGATCCATCTCTTCTTAAAACAGCAGAAACGAGGTATTTACCATCATAAGCATACTGAAATCTACCAAAATAAGATAATAAACGACTATCAAAGGATAAGTTAGAACCTCCATTGTTATTTTTAAAAATCTCTAATCCATCTCCATTTAAGACTGGATCACCTATTAGAACATCTTTTAAGTTATTACCTGAAGCTTCGCTTGTTAAAATGGTTTTAAAACGCCCCATTGTTTTAGATGCTGACATACCAAGCATTGCTTTTACGTCATGTACATCATTGTAAACTCTTTCGTATTTAAGTAAAGCATCAAAAATATGATCATAATAACTTTGTTGATAATCTACAAATGTTGGTTGATCAACATTAAATACACTCCCGTTTCCGTAATTATATTCTTTATTATATGTATTTGAACTAGCTAAAGAATAATTTGCTTGAAATCTTGCCTCTGCAGAAAAATAATCTAAAAACTGGTAGTTTAAACGATAATTTCCAGAGATTTTATTTACCCAAGATCTATTTTCTGCATTGTCTATTTGAGCTAATGGGTTTGCTACTTCTATACCTGTACCTACTCCTGGAGGTCTTGAAAATTCGCCATTTGTATATACTGGAGTTGTTGCAGGCATGTTAATTGCATTAAACAAAATAGAACCTAATGCATTTTCTATTAAATTCTTTTTGTTTGTATTTGTATAAATTGTAGAAGAACTAAATTTTAGTTTATCTGTGATATCTGTATCAAAATTAAATCTAACATTTCTTCTGTTAAAATTTGCCTTACTTTTACCAACAATACCGTCTTGACTTAATGTAGACAAACCTAAAGAATAGGTTGATTTTTCTGTTCCTTTGTTTAATGTATAGTCAATACTAAAAAGAGGGGCTGTTTGAAAAACAGCATTTTGCCAATTGGTTCCTTGCCCTAAACCAGAAATATTTGGAAAAGGTAAAGCCTCTCCATTAGCCGCAAAAGCCTCATTAGCTAAAAGTGCATACTCGGTTGCATTTAGCAATTGTATTTCGTTTGTAGTTTGCTGAAATCCAAGTTTCATGTTCAAAGTAGACTTTACTGGTGTATTTTTTCTACCAGACTTTGTTTTTACTAAAATAACACCATTTGCTGCTTGCACACCATAAATACCTGCTGTTGCATCTTTAAGTATATTTATAGATTCAATATCTGATGGATTAACTACACTTAAATCTTCTATTCTTCTACCATCTAATAGTATCAATGGTCTACTGTCTCCATTTGTTGATACCCCACGAATTCTAATGTTTGAAGCAGCACCAGGTGAACCAGAAGATTGAGTAATGTTTACCCCAGCTACTTGACCTTGTAAAGCTTGTTCAATTCTAGTAGGTTTTAAGTCTTCAATAGTTGCACTAGAAACTATTGAAACTGCACCAGTTACTTCTTTTTTTCTTTGAGTACCATACCCAATTACCACAATCTCATCTAAAGATTCTGCTGCTTCTTTTAGAGAAATATCCATGCTCTCTTTAGTAACGGCGACTTCTTTAGATGAAAAACCTAGATAATTAAAGACTAGAATAGCATTACTTTCAACTTTTTGTAAGCTAAAAAGGCCATCAAAATCTGTTTGGGTCCCAATTGTTGTTCCTTTTATTAATATACTCACACCTGGAAGCGGATCTCCAGTTTTAGCATCCTTAACAACTCCTTTTACATTTATGGTCTGTGAATACACACTGAAACCCATAAGGAAAAAGAGTAATAATGTAATAGTTTTTTTCATGAAATTAAAGTTATTTTTTAGTTATGATAAAGATACAGTCAAAAATTTATTATAATGACAATTTACACCTCAACAAAAAACATACATCGTAAAAAAAACAGTTGAAAAACTTTAAAATACTAATAATAAGTAAAGCAAAGCACTTTGTTGAAAAATTAAAAAAAAGAGTCTTGTTGTGGTATTGTTGTGGTAATAAATAACTTTGTATTGGAGTTACAATTCTAAGATATAACTTGTTAGGTTAGCATCGTGCGGCAAGTTCATTTTTTTTCTTAATCGATATCTTTTTACTTCTACACTTCTTGGTGAAATATTAAGTAATGGAGCTATTTCTTTTGAGGAAAGATTTAATCTAAGATATGCACATAACCTTAAATCGTTTGGTGTTAAATTTGAATGTTTGTCTTTAACTTTTTTTAAGAAATTTTTATCTGCATTATTAAACGCTTCTTGAAACATTTTCCAATCATCAGAATTATTTAAGTTTTTGTCTATAATTTTAATAACCTTAGTAATATTTTTCTGACCACCTTCAACCAATTCTGTTTTTATGGTACTTAAGAATTCATTTTTCTTAATCATATTCATTGTTGATGAAGCTAGTTCTCTGTTTTTACTTTCTATATCGTTTCTAAGTTTATCGTTATTTAATTTAATAATTTGCTGAGAACTTTCTAATTCTTTTAATTCAGATTCTTTTTTTGCTTTTTCTAATAAATCTTCTCTTTGTTTTTTGTAATACCTTTTAGATGCTACATGAACTGTATAAAGTGCTAATAGCGCTAAAAATATATACAAAGCAATAAATGCGTTAGATAAATACCAGGGTCTTTTAATTGTAAAATTAAATTCTGCTATATTATTGCTAAGCTTACCTCCTATAATTGCCCTAACTTTAAGTTTGTAACTACCGTAAGATATATTTTCAAATAAAATAGAATTTGCCGTAGAAGGTTCACTCCAACTTTTATTTAAACCCTCTAATTGGTATTGATACTTTGTAATTCGTATTTTTTCGAAATTAGGTACACTAAAAGAGAACTCTAAATTATTAATATTGTTATTTAATGTTATCTTTTTAGATAAATGTAAGGGTGTTTTATTTCCATCTCTAGGAAAACTTTTTATTGAATTTAAATAAACATTAAAATCTTTTGGTTCAACATAACTATTTAAATCTAATTCTAAATAACCATTAGAGGTTCCTATCAAGTAAACATCATTGTTTAGTTGAATTATATTTTCGTAACCATGTGCTGCCTTAGGTATATTTTCTGAAATAAAAATTGTATTAATTTCTGGTTTACTGCTTAATTTACCAGGAGTTAAGTATCTAATATTATCTTTAGCAAAACACCAGACTTTTTCACTTGAATTATTATGAATTAATTTTGCAGATACAAATGATTTCTTTGCAATAAGCTTGCTAAAAATACTATCTTTAATAAAGGTATCTTTCTTTTTACTGTATATAAACACTCCCTTTTTATTAGCATATAATATGTTGTTATTATAATTTATAATACTAGAATGTGCGCTTTTTTCTAAAGATTTTTCTTTAATAACCTTTGTAACTTCAGTGTAATCTTTATTTAAAGTTAACCTGAAAACCCCTTTATATTCGTGATTTACAAATAGTGTGTTTTTATTAGCTAAAACTATATATTTACTAGAATTATTAAAACCATCTATTCTATTTTTAAAAGCCCACTTTACTCCTTGTTTTTTTAAAATATACAAACCATCATAGGCACCTAACAGAATGGTATTATCATCTATTTTTAGTAAATCCCAAGTACCTTGATTACTAAAAAAGTTTTCTGCTGTATTATTTTTAATTAAGAAAGCTCCAGAATCGTGACCACAAAATAGTATGTTGTCTATAATTTTTAAATTCCAAACTTGACCCTGGGTATTTTTTATAAATTGAAAAGGTTTATTAGAATTTAATTCCCTGTAAAAAAGTCCTTGATTAGTTCCTAAATATAATGTTTTATTATAAACGATAGAAGTATAAATTGTACCTAAAAAATCACTTTTTTTAGTATAATTTTTAAAATGAGAATTGTTATTGATACAATTAAGCCCATTATCTAAACCTAGCCAAATATTATTATCAATATCCTCAAAAACAGATAGTATTGTATTATTACTTAAACCAGTACTTTGATTTATTTTATAAGTTTCGTTTCCTTCTTCATCCAAATGTATTAAACCATTAGAAATAGTTCCTAAAGCAAAACTTTTATCTTTTAATTGATACGTACTATAAATTGTTTTGTCTTTTAAAAAATCATCAGAAGTAATTTTCCATTTTTTTGGAATTTTATTATTCAATAAATAGAAACCATTTTTTTGAGTAATAAAAACTAAACCATTTTTGTTATTAAAAATATTAACGATAAAATTATCTTTTATAATAGGATGATTGGAAACTAATTTAGAAGCACCATTTTCTATTTTAAAAAGACCTCTTTTATCTTCCTGAAAATAAATTACATCATCTACTTTAGCAAAGCAATTAATCTTACTTCTAGAATTTATAACTTTTACAAAATGAGTTTCTAAGTTGTATAAGTAAATTCTTTGTAGAGATTTAAAAAGCATCCAACCATCAATCTCGATAATAGTCCAGATTTGTTCATCTTCTAACATTTCTATGTTTTGCTCTTTTACTATAGAGGTAAAACTTAAAACACCAAAACTATCTTTTTCCCAATAACCAAAATCTCTAAAAAATCCTGTAAACACTTTATTATTGAAACACTTAACAGATCTCATTATTGTTTCATTAGGTGTTGGATATAAATTCCAATCAGCACCATTATATTCTAGTAGACCTTTATTATTGGCAACATAAATATATTTATTATCAGATTGTGAGATATTCCAATTTTGATTTTCAGCTCCATAAACATCTGTTGTAAATGAGTTTATAATTGGTAACTCTTGTGAAAAATTGATAGACACAACAAGTAAAAGAAAAGATACTACACAGATACTTTTTTTTAGAAACGCCATAACTAGATAATGTTTGGTTAAAAAACAATATAACTAAATAAAAATCAATTATTTATAAAAATAAAGTATAAAAATGTATAGTTTATTTTTTTGTGAAATTAGTTTTTATATCATAAAAAAACAAACTAAATGTAACTATTATTTTAAATTGTAACTAAAAATATTTTAATTTTAATTACATTTATAAAAAATTTTGAATGAATTTTATTAAAAAAATAGGCATTTCTAACCTCTTGATGTTAGTGTTATGTGCACTTATTATTATTGCTGCAGAATATCTTTTTTTATCGGGCGATAAATTACATGGTATATTTTTAGGTCTTTGGGTACCCACCCTATTAGGTGTTATGATTTACCTAAAACTTGTATACCGTGAACGCAGATAATATTATTTTTTACTTTTCAGTTTTTGTAGTTATTTGCGTAATTATTTGGGCAATTTTTATGATTAAAACCTTTGATAATATAGATGAAAATTAATTCGTTTTTTTTATACTTATTGCCAAACCACCACCTGCTGCTAAATTTAACTTCATTTTAGTTTCTTTAGTAACTGTTAACGTTTCAATAGCAATATCTAAAGGATTGTTATTCCAATGAGCATTTTTACCATCTTTGTAAATGATCGCCTCGTATTTTATATTATTTTCTAAAAAACTAAAATCTATTTCAATTTCCCTAGAATTTTCATCAGTTATGCTTCCTAAAAACCAATTATCCGTTTCACGCTCTTTTCTAGCAATTGTAACAAAATCTCCAACTGAACCATTTAAAACCTTTGTTTCAGACCAATTTACACCTACATCTTTTATGAATTGTAATGGTTTGGGATTTGCCTCATAATGTTCAACTAGATCTGCTGTCATTTGAACAGGACTATAAATAACAACATACAAAGCTAATTGTTGTGCTAAAGTTGTATTTACCTGATTGCCGTCTTTATACTCATTAAACTTGATATTAAAAATACCTGGTGTAAAATCTATGGGACCAGCTAACATTCTTGTAAACGCTACAATTGGTAAATGTTCTGGCGGATTTCCTCCATCTGAAGACCAAGCATTAAATTCTTGTCCACGTAAACCTTCTCTAGATATGATATTTGGATATGTTCTTCGTAAACCAGTTGCTTTTATAGGTTCATGTGCGTTTACAGCCACTTGAAATTTTGCTGCTTTTATGGCTGCATTATTATATTGATTTACCATGAATTGCCCATGATGAAATTCGCCTTTTGGTAAAATTTTACCTACATAACCAGATTTAACCGTATGCATGCTATATTTCTGCATAAAAGCATAAGCTGTATCTTGTTGTTTTTCATAGGTTTTAGTGGCTGCAGAAGTTTCATGATGCATAATAATTTGAACCCCCTTAGATTTTGCATAAGAAGTTACTTCATCTAAATCATAATCTGGATATGGAGTTACAAAGTCAAAAACTCCTTCTCTATCTTCAAAACCAATCCAACGTTCCCAACCTGTATTCCAACCTTCAACCAAAACACCGCCAATATTGTTTTTTGCAGAAAAATCTATAAATCGTTTTACATTTTCTGTAGTTGCTCCATGTTTTCTATGAGCTTTACCTGTGTCTTTCCATTTTCCATCAACCATTTCCATTCCATAATCCCAAGTAGATTTTCCTAAATGCATTTCCCACCAAACCCCTGTATATTTCATTGGTGTAAACCAAGAAACATCACCTAATTTGTTAGGCTCGTTTAAATTGACAATTAAGCTAGACGCAATTAAATCTGGTGCATTGTCTGTTATTTGAATGGTTCGCCAAGGTGTTTTAAATGGTGCTGTTCTTTTTACTTTATAGTCTGTATTTTTAGAACCAACCAAATTGCTTGTAAAACTTAGTTTTTCTGTATCCACTTTTAAAGTCATACCCGCATAATCGACCAAAGCTGCTTCATGAAAACTTAAATGAACACCCTCTTTGCCCACCAAAGTTACTGGTGTATTTACAGCATTTTCTGGAATACTAGTTTGTGCTAATGCTTCATTTACTTTATAGTTTAAAGCGTCTATTTCAGATAATTTTGTAGTACTATACAGATGCTCGTAAATATCCCAATCTCCAGGAATCCAAAAGGTTTTGTAATCTTCTGTTAAATTGAATTCTGTTTTTTCATCTGTTATAAAAACTTCTCTTACATTTTCTTGTTCTGGAAAATCGTATCGAAAACCAACACCATCGTTATAAACTCTAAAAATTACATTTACTTTTCGTTTTAAATCTGCAATTTCTTCTAACTGAACAGTTACTTCATTATAATTATTAACAACATTTAACTGCTCTCCCCAAGGCATTTGCCATGTGTTATTTACTTCTACAGGTTTTTTTACTACCGCTTTAAAACCTTTGTTTAAAGAAGGCATGTTTTTAAAATTAAAACCAATATAAGAGGTATCTATAATAGTTTTTTCTTTGAATTTTACTACATAAGAAAAAGCTCCATCTTTTGGCGATAATTGAAAACTTACTGCAATATTTTCGTCTGGAGAGGTTATTTGTGATGATTTTACGCTACAAGACGCAAATATTATCACAAAAAACAATATCATTAAAACTACTTTTTTCATCATTATTTCTTTTCTAATAAGACTATGTCAAACTCTGAGTTAAATTTTACTTTTCCATCAACTACTTTTACGGTTTGTTTCGAATAAAAATCATGGAGCTCATCGCCATTTTTAAAAACAGACGAAACATCTATGATTACATTTTTGTTATTAAAATTAAGCCCAACAACAACTTTATCTTCTCTATAGATTCTAGAAAATACAAGTTCGTTTGTAACTTGAGAAATTAATTGATGTTTCCCAGCACCTATAGCTGGATGATTTGCTCTAAACTGGCCTAGCTTTTGCCAATGGGTATGAATTTGTTGTGTTTGAGGATCTGTTTTTAAATTTTCCCAATTCATTAACGAGCGTAAATTAGCATCACCTACTGCACCTTCTACAATTAATTCTCTTGCATTTTCATCACCATAATAAACCTGAGAAGTTCCAGGAGTTAACAACAACATAGTCGCTGTTTTAAAAGGCATATTTCTTTCTCTATCAAAAGGTTGCCCATCATCATGAGAAGACATGTAATTCAATATACCATAGTTTTTTAAATCAGTTTGTAAAATGGAATCATAACGTTGAAATACATCTTTTTGAGCCATTTGTTTGACATTCCATTTTAACTCAAAATTAATTAAACTATTAAATGCTTTGTCAAAATAGTTGACTTTTTTATCACCAAAATCAAAAGCTTTACCTGCTGAAATTCCATAATTATAAACTTCGCCTACCAAATAAAAATGGTTATCATCTAAAACTTTATCTGGATTATTTTTTTTGAACATTTCAAAAGCATAATCACACTCAACTTTAAACTCTTGCCAAACAAATTCTTCTGTATGCTTTACAGTATCTACTCTGTAACCGTCAATTCCGAATTCTGTAATGTAATCTGTTAACCATTTCATGATGTAAAAACGAGGAGCTCTCGGGTAACCAGTTCTTTTAAAAAAGGCATCCAACTCTTTCACTTCTTGTTCATAGCGTCCTTCAGCTTTCCATTTTGCAACTAGTTGTGGGGGCAATGCCACATTTTCGTTACTTTCTGTTTTAATGTCTGGTAAATTTTTAACCAATGTACAAGTTACTGTATTTTTATAATTATCGTAAGTACATTGTGGTTCAGTTCTCACCCAACTAGAAGGCCAAACAGGGTCTTTTTCTGTTACAGGACCTGTGTGATTAATTACTGCATCTAACAAAATTCGAATTCCTTTTTTGTGTGCTTCAGCTACCAGTTCTTTAAGGTCTTCTTTGGTGCCGTAATTTGAATCGATATTTGTCCAATCTTTGGCCCAATAACCATGATAACCATAAGAAATACCAGTTCCTTCATCTGTAGCTCCATGAATTTGCTCTACAATTGGCGTCATCCAAACAGCATTAATACCAAGGTCTGTAAAGTATCCTTCTTTAATTTTTTTCGTAATTCCTTTGATATCTCCGCCTTCAAAACCTCTTAAAGTTCCTGTTTTTTTTGTTCTATCGTAACTTATATCATTCGTTGTATCACCATTATTAAAACGATCTGTCATTAAAAAATACACGTTTGCACCTTCCCAAACAAAAGCTTGGTTTTGGTTTTTACTTTCTTCACTTTTATCTGATTTTTGTTGTTTACAACTGAAAAAAAGTGCAATACTTGCTAATAAAAATATTTTTTTCATAATTTAATTTATTTAACAAAGACTTTATAGCTCCAAGGCGCTAAAGTTAATTTTGTATTTTGATTTAAGTTTACTTTTTCTGATGAATTAAAGTCAGTATAATCCCCTTCAAAAAGAGATTCTTTAAAAGTGATTTCTTTTTGGTTTTTTGAAAAATTAAAAACAGCGAAAACTTTGTCTTTTTCATTTTGACGGACAAAACTCAATACTTCAGTTTCATGATTATTTGGAATTTTTATCATTGTTGCACCCCATTTTGCATGCCACAAAGCTGTATTCGATTTTAGTAAAGCAAAAAGTTTTTTGTACAAATTACCTATTTCATGCTCTTTCCATTGTATAGGATCTTTTTCAAAAAACTCCAATCTTTTTGTGTTTCCTGCTTCTTGACCATTATAAATCAGTGGCATTCCATCACCAACAACAGATAATGCAATAGCCGCTTCTAAACCTTCTCCAAATTGCTCGTACATGGTTCCTTCCCAAGAATTTTTATCATGATTACTTACAAAAGTCATACGAATACTATTTTTGGGGAAAAATCTTTCGTTCCAAGAATAATAAATGTATAATTGATTTACGTCCGCTTTTCCCATACAAATATTATGGAGTTTTTCATTCCAATCCCAAGCATAGGTCATATCAAAAGCTTTAGCATGTAAATCTCGAGACTCCCATTCTCCTAACATAAAAATAGGCTTTATAGCATCTAACTCTTTACGAACATTGTTCCAAAAATCAAGAGGAACAAAACCTGCGACATCACATCTGTAGCCATCAATATCTACTTCTTTTACCCAATATTTTAAGGCTTCTGTCATGTATTTTCTTACTCCTGATTTGTTATAATCTAAATCTATTATATCTGACCAATCCCACCAAGGTGTAGGTCTAAAATCGCCTTTGTAATCTTTTGCATACCATTCTGGATGTTTTTCAACTAACTCATTATCCCAAGCAGTATGATTGGCAACCCAATCTAAAATCACATACATTCCTAACTTATGAGCTTCGTTTACAAAGTTTTTTAAATCTTGAAACGTACCAAATTCAGGGTTTATACCATAATAATCCTTTACAGAATAAGGACTTCCTAAAGTTCCTTTCCTATTTTTTTTACCTATCGGATTTATGGGCATCAACCATATAATATCAACCCCTAACTCCTTTATTCTTGGTAATTGAGTTTGTGCTGCTTTAAAAGTACCTTCTTCTGAAAATTGTCTTGTATTTAACTGGTAAATAGTGGCATTTTTACTCCATTCAGGATGTGTAACTTTTACATATTCTTTGGGTTGATAAGGATCTGAATCCTTAGAATTTGACTGTTCTTTTTCTGTGTTCTTTTGACAACTTACTATTGATATAAAAGCAAAAAGTAAAAAAATATTTTTCATAATAATATTTTATAATTTTAGAATAAACGATTCTAAAGGTCTTAACTTTAGAGCAATCAACCCTTTTCCTTCTTGAACGTTTAAAGTGAATGATTCTTTTTGATACAATTGATCTGTTACTTGATATTTTCCATCAACTAAATTCCATTTTTTTATAATTTCCGATGGAATTTCTAACACAAATCTATGGTGATCGTTGGTATCAAAATTAGAAACAACGATTATTTTTTCATTTTCTGACCAACGTACAAATGATAATATTTTCTCTCCGTAATTTAAGGTTTTTTCTCTGTTGAATTGATGAATATCTGCATACCCACCCATTAAAGCATCTGAAGCAATAGTAAAATTTAACAAACGCTTATAAAAATCTCTTAATGCTTCTTCTTCTTTGGTAGATTGCCCTCCATCAAATTGCTTATTATTTATCCACCTCTGTAAAGATGGTACGCCTACATAATCGAAAATTGAAGTTCTAGATGGACTACCAAATCCTGCGTCTTCGGAACCATCTTCACCCAATTCTTGACCAAAATAAACCATAGTAGGTGCAGTAGAAATGGTTGCAGAAACTACCATTGCTGGTTTACCTTTTAAAGCATTTCCAGCAAATGCTGGACTCGCAATTCGTTGTTCGTCATGGTTTTCTAAGAAATGTAACATGTGATGCTCTATATCTTTTAAATCTTCTTGAATTGGAGGAATGTTGTCTGTTAAACCATGACCTTGCATTACGTGTTTTATCGTATCATACAACTGCACTTTATCATACAAATAATCCATTTTTCCTTTTTTAATGTAAGCTCTATATTGTGTTGGATTATACACTTCTGCCAATAAAAAAGCATCCGAGTTTTTCATTTTGATATTTGAGTTTAAATAACTCCAAAATTCCACAGGCACCATTTCTGCCATATCATATCTAAAACCATCAACACCTTTTTCTAGCCAATAGATAGTAATATCTCTAAATTTTATCCAAGAATTAGGTACATTTTTATCTTGCCAAAACTCAAAATGTTTTTGATAACCTTCATTTTCAAAGCCTGCTGGCAATTCATCAAAATCTTTTTTACCCTCTGGAGAAATACCGTAATTTACTTTTACAGTTTCATACCAATCATAAAAACTAGGTTTTGGTGATCTTGAACCATTTCCTGTCCATTTTGCTGGATTTTCTTCAAATTTACTATCACTTAAAGGATGTTTTTCACCACCTAAAGGTTTGTATCCATTTAAAAAATCGGGTACTTCAAAAGGTGTATTTGGTACATAGTAAAAATTATTATTTACATCATATTCTTTTGAGGTATCATCATCTGCACCAAAATCTTTGGTACCTTCTGGATTGGAAATACTTTGATAATTTCTAGCAACGTGATTAGGAACAATATCTATAATCACTTTTAAATCATTTTCATGAGAACGTTTGATTAACGCTTCAAATTCTTGTAATCTATTGGCTACGTTTTCTGCCAAATCTGGATTTACATTGTAATAATCTTTTACTGCGTAAGGAGAACCTGCTCTACCTTTTACCACATCTGGATCGTCGTTTGAGATACCATATTTTGTATAATCTCGAATTACATCATGGTGAGGCACACCTGTATACCAAATATGTGTAACTCCTAATTTTTTTATTTCTGATAGGGCTTTGTCTGTAAAATCATTAAACTTCCCTACTCCATTTTCTTCAATAGATCCCCAAGGTTTATTAGTGGTATTTGTGTTACCAAAAAGTCTTGTAAAAACTTGATATACTACTTTTTTCTTATTCCTTTCTTGCGTCATTTTCTTTTCTGAAACCTTTTCTGTTGAACAAGCAATTACAATTGCTAAAATAAATACCGATAAAATGTTGTATATTTTTTTCATAATTGCTGTTTTATTTTCGTTTAATTTTAATTTCTAATTCTTTTTTAGGATTCCATTTTACTGGAATTTTTAACCTATTATTTTCTACTTTTATTTTTAGTTTTATACCATCTACATAAATAGTTTTGGGTTTCCAATTTACATTATGCACCACCAATGTAATTTCTTTTGTTGATGGTTTCCAATTTACACCAAATCTTGCTTCAAAATCAATTTCTAGCCATTTTCTAGAAGTTTCTGCTTCAAACTCTAAGATTTCATATTGTTCTTTCTCGAAAGCATTAGGAGTAAGACCATCATCGTTATAAAATTCTCTTTCACTTTCTTTTACTGAAGCATCAAAATAATAATGTAATTCTAATTTTTTGGCATTATAATTCTCTGTAGTTTGAAAAACATCTACCATTAAAATAAGAGCACCTCCTCTTACATAAGTTGGTATAGCATTTTGTTTTACTGTTACGTTTTTAGTTTGTCCTCCTACTATTTTTTCATCAACATAAAAATTAAACCAATTGGCTGTTTTTGGAAAATAAATAGCTTTTGTTTTTACAGAATCTTCTAAAATTGGGGTAACTAAAAAATCTTTTCCCCATAAATAGGTTTCTGAATTTTCCATCAACTTATCATTCTCCTCTTCAAAGAAGATTGGACGCATTAAAGGCGTTCCTTTTTGGTTGTTTTGAAATGCCAAATTGTAATTGTAAGGCAACATTTTATAACGTAACTCAATAGCTTTTTTGGCATGTTTTTTGGCAAATTGGCTTCTAAAAACAGGTTCGCTGGCTACATCTTCTTGTGCATGTGGTCTGTAAATGGGCTGAAAAACGCCATATTGCAACCATCTTACATACAAGTTATCATTTAAATTTGCGCCAGCAAAACCACCTAAATCAGAATGCATATAACCCAAACCTTGCATACCCATTTGTAAGGCAATTTCTGGTTGCGATTGCAAACCTCCCCAGGTTCTGCTTACATCTCCAGACCAAGGAATCATTCCAAAACGTTGTGAGCCAGAATAACCTGCACGCATTAAAATAAATGGTCTTTCGTTTGCAAATTCTTTTTGGTAACCCTCAAAAATTAAACGTGCCCAATCATGACCGTAAATATTGTGTACTTGGTTTGCTGAACCTCTAGCATGTTGTACCCAAGTTGGATGCACTTCTGGTTCGCCTAAATCGCCCCAAAGACCTTTTACACCTAAGTTTAAAATGTCTTTGTAAATATTCCAAAACCAATTTTTTCCTTTTTTTTTGTAAATATCTACAATACCTGTGTTACCAAAATAAAAATCATATTTTGCAGGTTTGCCCACAGAATCTTTTGCTAAAACATCATTATCAATAGCTTCTTTCCATTTTTTTGAATTGGTTAAAATAAAAGGTTCTGTAATTAAAACTGTTTTTACGCCTTTTTCTTTTAAACGAGAAATCATGCCTTTCATATCGGGAAAAGAATCTTTGTAAACCTCTAAATTCCCCATAGTTCCTTGTATATCTTTTCCAAACCAATACAAATCTAGAATTACAGCATCTACAGGTATATTTTCTTGTTTAAATTTTGCCACTGTTTCTTCGGTTTCTTTTTGAGAATGGTATCCAAATCTACTAGAAAAGTTTCCTAAAACCCATCTTGGAGGCAAGGGTTGTTTACCAGTTAAATTGGTGTAATTTTCTATCAATTCTTGCCAAGTATCACCAATAATAACTTGATAGGTTTTGCGCCCAGAAATAGTTTCGTAAGTTAAAGAATTGTCTTTTTTACTATCTAAATCTAAATATCCTACAGGTGCATTGTCAAAATGCAACATGTATTTCTTAGACGATATTACAATGGGCATTGTAAAATTCATTAACTCTGCATGGGTTTCATACCCATAATGAGCTCTGTTGAATAACGCCAAGCGATTTCCACGTCTGTTCATGCCTAAAGCTCTTGCTCCTGCACCATATAAAACCTCATCATTTGTTAAATTGAATTCTATTTTTTCTGTCTGTTGTGCAACAATATTGCCTTTAACTGTTTCTAAAGGAATATGTTTGGATTTGAAATAGCCTTTTTTTTCTGAGGTTATAAAATTATTGTTTTTATCTGAATAAGAAATTTGAAAAGGTTTGTGTGTAATATCTATACCAATACCATCAGAAATAATAGTAGTTCTATTTGTTGATGATTGTGCTATTAATTTTATTTTTTCTGGATTTAAAACAACAGCATGAGATTGCTCTTTAAAATCTTGACCTTTAGGAATAAAAGTAGTTTGTACAATTTTTGGGGTAAAGTAAGTAATATGATACTCACCATCGTTTACAATAATTGTTACCTTATTCTCTTTTTTTTCAACATTTTCTAAATATCTTGATTTGTTTTGTGCAAATGAAAAAGTGGCTAGAAAAAAAAGTAAGAAAGGAATTATATTTTTTTTCATATTATGATATATCTAAATGATTTTAAAAGTTCTCGATACAAATTTATTCGTTCCTCATAAATTCAATCGAACTGACAGTTTGTATTATTTTTTAAGCAAAAAAGTTAAGGGAATGTTTACTCTTTTTTGCCAAGATAATTCTGAATGATTGGTGCCTTCAAAAAATAAATTTTTATAATTTTCTTTGGTATATCCGTTTTTTAAAAAAATAGAATCTACTTTTGGTGCATATTGAGGATACAATTGATCTAAAGTTTTGTTTCCATAATCAAAATACATTTTATGTGATTTTGAATCTGGTACATTTTCTTTTAAATAAGCAAAAATTGCTATTGGTAAAGGGTTTTGTTCCGAAGGCGAACCTCCAACCCAATGTGTAGAAACACATGCTGCTCCTGCAAAAACACTTGGATATTCTGCAACTGCATACATAGACATTAAACCTCCCATAGAAGATCCCATTACAAACGTGTTTTCTTTGTTTGAATAGACTGAATAGGTTTTGTCTATATAAGGTTTAAGTTCAGACACTAAAAACTGTAAATATTCATCGCCCTTTAAGTTTGTGCTAAAATTGTTCTTTTTTACTTCTTCGTAAACAACCTCTTTATCTTCTTTAGATAGATAATTCATTGCTTTTTCTGGAAATAAATCTTGCCAACGAATTGCAGGAATATTATGGGTAGCAACCACAATAAAATCTCTTGTTTTATTTTCTTGCATTAATTGGGTAGCAACCTCATCTATCATCCATTCTTGTTTGTTCCAAGTGGTGTTTGCATCAAACAACATTTGTCCATCATGCATATACAAAACCGCGTATTGTTTTTCTGATGAGTAATTTTTTGGTAACCAAACATCTACAGGTCTTGGTGTGATATATTTTGATGGAAAACTATCTACACGAATTAATTTTCCAGCAGCTAAATTTGTTGTTGATAATTGATATGCTTTTATTGCTAGTTTTGATGATTCTTGCTTTTTATCTTTTGCTGTTTTATGACAAGAAATACAAACTATAATTGCTAATAAGGTTAGTATTTTTTTCATGATTAAAATTTCTAGATCTTTCAGGTTTTAAAAAACTGAAAAGGTGTTGCAGATTAGTTAATTTTTTGTAGTTAATACAATACTCCCTTTTTCTTTAAAATTGATAACATCACCCCAAACAAATTCTTCTCCTGTGATGATGTTTTTTAATGTCTTTCCCTCTAAACCAACTTCTGCATAACGTTTTAAATCAATAGGAATTGGTTTATCATTTTTATTAATGATGTGTACAACTGTTTCATCATCTTTTATTCTAAACAAAAAGTAGGTACCCATAAATGGGGCAAAATGCACTGTTTTTCCTTCGTGAATTGCCTTAGAAGATTTTCTATAATTCAACATTTTTTTTGTAAAGTTTTGCATTTCTTTTTCAGCTTTAGATAAACCTTTGCCTGTAAATGCATTTACTTGGTCACCATTCCAACCTCCAGGAAAATCGGTTCTAATTAATCCATGATCTCCAGGTTTTGCAGTATCATTCATTAAAATCTCTGTTCCGTAATAAATTTGGGGTATTCTAGGTAAAACTAACATATAACTTAATGCCATTTTAGCTTGTGTAACATCTTCTTTAACCTCTGTAAACAATCTACTTTTGTCGTGATTGTCTAAAAACACCATAATATCTTTTGGGGTTGCATAATGAAAATCATTAGCTAAACCTTCGTATAATTTTACCAAACCAGTGTCCCAAGATTCAACTTCATTAATCCCATCTATCATTGCTTTTTGCATGGGAAAATCCATCGTAGATTTTAAATTAGATACGTAACCATCTTTATTTTTGGCGCCATTTTGCCAATAACCAACCAATAATGGATTGTAACTCCATTCTTCTCCAACAATAGAAAAATTTGGATATTCATTCATAATTGCTCCTGCCCAATTAGACATAAAATTTTTATCTGGGTAAGGATACGTGTCTTGTCTAATTCCCCCTAGACCAATAGTTTCTATCCACCAAATAGAGTTTTGAATGATGTAATTTGCCATAAATGGATTTTTCTGGTTCAAGTCTGGCATTGTGGGTACAAACCAACCTTCTGCCATTTCTTTTTTGTCTTGTTTAGAAGCGTAAGAATCTTGATTTGAAGTTCTTCTATGATTAGATGTGATTAAATCTCCTTTTTTTAAGAAGTTTTGTTGATAATTAACCCAATCTTCAAAAGGTAAATCTTTCATCCACCAATGTTCGCTACCACAATGGTTAGCAACTTGATCCATGATCAATTTCATTCCTTTTTCTCTTAACTTATCTGCTAGCGCTCTATAATCTGCTAAATTTCCAAAACGAGGATCTATCTCATATAAGTCTGTTATTGCATACCCATGATAAGAAGATCTTGGCATATTATTGGTTAAAAGTGGTGTTGACCAAATAGCTGTAAACCCCATATCATAAATATAATCTATATGATTTGTAATTCCTTTTATATCCCCTCCGTGCCTTGCATAATCATCTGCTCTATTTATTGTTGTTTCTTTTAAAAAATAAACAGATGTACCTGTATCCTTGGTTTTTGAATTTACAGAACCATTATCATTAGTAACGTCTGCATTCGCAAAACGATCTGGAGTAATTAAATAAATGGCATCAGAACTGTCAAATCCTATATAATCTTCTGCTGATTTTTCTCTTGATTTTAATTCGTAAGTATGTGTTTTTTTAGAATTGTCATCAAAAGTAAAGGTGATGTCAAATTTTCCAGCTTTTACAGTTTCATCAATTGTTACATCAATAAATAAGTAATTTTTACTTCTTGCTGTGTGAAATTTATCAATAGTTACACCTCGATAATTTATACTTGGTTTAGAAACACCAATATTGTCATCTTTAACTAATAACTGCAGTGTGGTGTTTTTAAAACCTATCCACCAGTTTGGAGGCTCAACTCTTTCTAAAGTAATGTTAGAAACAGAAACTTCAGAAACATTTTTTAATGATTCTTCATTTTTACATGAAAAAAATAAAGCTATGAATAATAATAACGACAAAATGTTTCTGAAAAGTTTCATAATAATTCTATTAAACTGTTACTAACTTATTTGGAGATATTGTTATAATATTTCCATTTACTAAAATGTTAATTTCTGTATTTCCATCAATTTCGAAAACGGTTCCATTTTGAGCAACGTTTACTGTAATAATTTGCCCTCTAAAATTGACTTTAAACGAATAAGATTTCCAACCTTTAGGAATTTTTGGCGCAAAAGAAAGTGTATTATTTAATATTCTCATACCTCCAAAACCTTCTACAATACTCATCCAAGTTCCTGCCATAGAGGTAATGTGTAAACCTTCTTCTACTTCGTGATTATAATCGTCTAAATCTAAACGAGAAGTACGCAAATAGAATTCGTAAGCCTGCTCCATTCTGTCTAATTTTGCAGCTTGTATACTGTGTACACAGGGAGAAAGCGAACTTTCGTGCACTGTAAATGGTTCGTAAAAATCGAAATGGCGTTCTAATTCTTCTGTTGAAAAATGATCTTCGAACATATAAAAACCCTGCAAAGTATCCGCTTGCTTTATATAAGGTGAGCGTAGAATTCTATCCCAACTCCATTTTTGGTTGATGGGCCTTTGGCTTTTATCCAAATCTGCAACCGTAATTAATTCTTTGTCTAAAAAACCATCTTGTTGCAAATAAATATTGTGTTTTTCAGAGAACGGAAAATACATATTGTCTGCTACTTTTTTCCAGTCCATTAACTCATCATCTGTAAAAGCCACTTTTTCTTTGATTCTGATATAATCAGATATATGGTCTGTTTTTACAATTTCTATATTTTCTAGTGCGTAATCTATACACCATTTTGCAATGTAATTGGTGTAAAAATTATTATTGATGTTATTTTCGTATTCATTTGGCCCTGTAACACCCAACATTACATATTTATTTTTAGCGGTAGAAAAATTAACTCTTTGATGCCAAAAACGTGCAATACCAATTAAAACTTCTAATCCCTTTTCTGGAATGTAAGTATAATCGTTTGTAAATCTGTGATAATTATAAATGGCAAAAGCAATGGCGCCATTTCTGTGAATTTCCTCAAAGGTAATTTCCCATTCATTATGACATTCTTCACCATTCATGGTAACCATTGGATACAAAGCTGCACCGTTTGTAAAACCTAATTTTGCGGCATTTTCTATAGCTTTTTCTAAGTGATTGTATCGGTACTCCAACAAACTTCTAGCTACAGATTGGTCTTTGGTTGCCATGTAAAATGGAATACAATACGCTTCTGTATCCCAATACGTACTTCCACCATATTTTTCACCTGTAAAACCTTTTGGGCCAATATTTAGGGTTGCATCTGTACCTAAATAAGTTTGGTTTAATTGAAAAATATTAAAACGAATACCTTGTTGCGCTTTTACATCTCCAGTAATGGTAATGTCTGACATATGCCAAATTTGTGCCCAAGATTGTTTTTGTGTTTCTAATAATGCATCAAAACCAAAACTTACAGCTTTGTCTAAAACATCTTTTGCAAGGGCTACTAATTCGTTTTTATTATGAATTCTATCTACTACATAACCACCAAATTTATGAACTGTATACGTTTGATTTTTTTTAACTTCTTGTTGATATGAACTAGATGCTGTTTTATCCGTTTTAGAGCTATTACAATCTGTTAAAATTTCATTTCCTTCTAAAAACACACGAGATTGCATAAACGTACACGTATAAAAGTGTGTTTTCATAGTTCTTGCGTGTATAAAAGATTGTTTTTTGTTTTGAGAAACTTCTAAAACATCCCAAAATTGGTCATCCCAATTGGTATCTTCGTTACTTATACCTGCATCTAAATACGGTGTGTAGGTAATTTTTGCATCTGTATTTAAAGGTGTTACATTGTAACTAATAGCACCAATTTGATCTAACTCTAAACTTAAAAAACGTTTTGTATCAACTTTAATTTTGATTCCGTTTTCTAAAACAGCCTCAAAACTTCTAGACAACCAACCTTCTTTCATGTTTAGTTCTCTTTTAAATTTTGACACTTCTTTACAGGTGTGTAAATCTAAATTTTCATCATTAATTTGAACGTTTATACCTATCCAATTTGGGGCATTTAAAACTTTTGCAAAATATTCTGGATACCCGTTTTTCCACCAGCCAACTCTAGTTTTGTCTGGATAATAAACACCAGCTATGTAGCTTCCTTGAAACGTTTCTCCTGTATATTGTTCTTCAAAGTTGGCACGCTGCCCCATAGCTCCATTACCAATACTAAATAAACTTTCTGAAGATTTTACCTTTTGAGTATCAAAACCTTCTTCTAGAATTGACCATTCATTAGGTTGTATATAATCTTGATTCATTTTTATACTTTTTTAAGAGAAAAAAGTGGGAAATTAGAAATATGAAGTTGTACTAAAAGCCTATTTTTACTTCATTTTATCTTTAAATTTTTTCTAAATTCTTTGTCCTTTTTTCTTGTTTCTCTTTACTTATTTTTCTATTAATTTTTGAATAAAATCTGTACTGATTTCTGTAAAATCTTTAAAGTTAAATTGTGCTTTAGAAAGTACATTTTTATCTCCAATACCAATACTTATCATATTTGCTGTATTCGCAGCTTCTATACCAGCTACAGCATCTTCAAAAACAATACAATTCTTAGCATCTGCCCCTAATTGTTTTGCTGCTAATAAAAATACTTCTGGGTCTGGTTTTGCTTTGGTAACATTATTACCATCTACAATAGCATCAAAATAATGCAACAAACCTACTTTTTCTAAAATAGGTTGGGCATTTTTACTTGCAGAACCCAAGGCTATTGGTATCTTATTTTCTTTTAAATATTGTAATACTTTAGGTACATCTGGTAAAATTTCTGATGCATCCATATTTTCTATATACTCTAGGTAATCTATATTTTTTTCGATCATCCAAGTATCAAATTCTTTTTGCGTTGCTTCTCTGTTACCAATTTCTAATAAAATTTCTAAACAGCGTTTTCTACTTACACCTTTAAAAAGTTCGTTTTGTTCTTTGGTAAACTCAAAACCTAATGTGTTTGCTAGCTTTTTCCAAGCTAAATAATGGTATTTTGCAGTGTCTACAATAACACCATCTAAATCGAATATAAACCCTTTTTTCATTTACTATTTTTAAACTGTTTCAACTACATCGTCTACATCTTTTACTTTGTAAACTAAGGCTGCAGCTGTTAAAAAACTAATTCCACTAATTACTATTGCAAAAATTGCTTGATTACCATACGCATATTTTACTAACGGACCGCCAATTAATGCATTAATGATTTGAGGCATTACAATGAAGAAATTAAAAATTCCCATATAAACGCCCATTTTTTTTGCAGATATAGAACCTGCTAAAATTGCATAAGGCATTGCTAAAATACTTGCCCATGCAATACCAACTCCTATCATAGAAAGTATCAACCAGTTTTCATCTGGCATAAAGTAGATTGATAAAAGTCCTAAACCTCCAATAATTAAAGAAAATGCATGTGTTTTTTTTCTGCCAATTTTCTTTGCTATGTAAGGCAATGCAAAGGCATAAAATGCTGATATTAAATTATAAATTCCGAAAAGAATTCCAACCCAATCTCCAGCATCTTGGTATGATGTACTGGTACTATCTGTATGTGGTAAGCCATAAATATGTTGCGCTATTGCTGGTGTTGCAAAAACCCACATACCAAAAAGACCAAACCAAGAAAAAAACTGCACCCAACTTAACTGACGCATTGTTGTTGGCATTTTTTTAAAATCTTCAAAAATATCCATTAAACTGGATTTTTCTTGATCCTCCTTTGTTGCCAACGGTTCATTATCGAAATTTGCTAACTCTTCTGGAGAATATTCTTTAGTTGTTGTAACCGTAATTAATATTGAAACAATTAAAATAATTGCACCAATAATAAAAGACCAAATTAAATTTTGTGGCACAACACCTTCTGTAGTTGCATTAGAAACACCAAACCAATTAGTTAAAGCATACGGCAACCAAGACCCAATAACTGCACCAAAACCAATTAAAGCAGTTTGTACGCTAAATCCTAAAGTTCTTTGATCTGTTCTTAAATTATCGCCAACAAGAGCCCTAAATGGCTCCATTGCAATATTAAAAGATGCGTCCATAATCATTAAAAAACCAGCACCCACCCAAAGAGCAGGCAAAAAAGCAATAAACATGTCTGCTTGTGGCATTAAAACCAAACCTATAGAAGCTAAAATTGCACCGACAAGAAAATAAGGTTTTCTTCTCCCAAACTTTCCCCAAGTTTTATCACTATAGTAACCTATAATTGGCTGAACAATCAACCCCATCAAAGGTGCTATAATCCAAAACCAAGAAAGTTCATGTACGTCTGCGCCAAAAATTTGTAGAATTCTACTAGCGTTTGCATTTTGCAGGGCGAAACCCATTTGTATTCCCAGAAACCCAAAACTCATGTTCCAGATTTGCCGAAAATTTAATTTATGCTTTTCCATTTATCGAATATTATAAAATGAATATTACGATAAGTTTTTATGACTTATCAATTATTACAAAGTGTGGAATGAAATTTATTGATAAATCTTAATATTATAACAAAGGTAAATTAATTTTATGATTTTGAAAAAATTCAACTAAAATATTTACGACGACGGTTTCGTAGATTCTCGTAGTTTTAGGTCGCTAGAAATAACTATTTTTTTTGGTTTAAATAGTTCCGATTCATTTTCAATTCTTTCAATTAATAAATCCACAGCTTGTTTCCCCATAGTAAAACCATGTTGTGCAATTGTTGTAATTGATGGCGATGAATATTCTGAGATTAAACCGTCTGTAAAACCAATAATAGAAATATCTTTTGGTACTTCTAAACCTTTCTCTTTAGCTATTCTCATTGCATTTGCAGCATAAATTTCATTCACCGCAAAAACAGCATCAATATCTTGTTCAAAAACTTTTTCTATTTGTGGTTTTATATCTTCATTTTCATCAATTTCAACAATTAATTTTTTATTTGTTTTGATATAAGATTCTATCAGTGCTTTTTCATAACCTTGCCTTCTTAAAGCACCAACATTCACATGATTAGGTGTTGTTATTAATGCTATTTTTGTTCTATGATTATCTAACAAGTGTTGGGTGGCTTTGTACCCTGCACCAACATCATCCACCACTACTTTATCACACAATATTTCGTCTACGACTCTATCGAATAATACCAAAGGAATTTCTTCAGCAACCAGTCCTTTAAAATGATTAAAATCTTTGTTTTCAAGGGTTTGACTAGCTATAGAAACAATTAAACCATCAACACTACCATTCGACAAAACCTTTAATGTTTCTACTTCTTTTTTATACGATTCATTAGAAAAACAAACCATAATATTGTATCCTTTCTTGTTAGCACCTTCCTCAATTCCCATAATCACTGTAGAGAAAAAATGATGTACAATTTTAGGTAAAATTACACCTATAACCTTAGTCTTTTGGTTTCTTAATTGTAATGCTAAACTATTGGGTTTATAATTGTAGAGATCTGCATAAGCTTGAATTTTCTGTTTTGTTTCTGCACTAATCTCATGGCTATCTTTTAAGGCCTTAGATACTGTAGAAGTTGACACACCTAATTCTTTTGCTATTGTTTTAATGGTAATTTTTTGCTTCATTTTTTATGGATAGGCAAATTAAATCTTATTTTTTTGCTAAATTAATGAATTTTAAAGAATAAAGTTATCAACACGAAACCGTTTTCGTTACTTAAACTTTACCAGATTAACTAAATTATATTCTATATATACTCTGTGGAATGTAAATTTATTGTTAAAACAAATCAAATTTACAGTTATTATTTAACATTTTATACATGAAAAAACTTAAATTATTTTTAATTGGTATTCTTTTAAATACATCTTTTGCAATGTTTGCTCAACAAACAGTAAAAGGTGTCGTAAAAGAAAAAACATCAGGAGATCCTCTACCAGGTGTTGGTATTATTATTAAAGGTACCCAAAAAGGTGCTGAAACAGATTTTGATGGTAACTTTAATTTACCAAATGTAAAAAAAGGAGACGTTCTTCTTTTTAGGTATTTAGGGTATACTAATAAGGAAATTACAATTGCATCAAATTTTAATTTGGTTGTAGAGTTAGAAGAGTCTTCTCAACAATTAGATGAAATTGTTGTGGTTGGTTATGGTACTGTTAAAAAAGAAGATTTAACAGGTACAACAGATTTACTTACAAGTAAAGACTTTAACAAAGGGCCTATTGTATCTGCACAATCACTTATTAGTGGTAAAGTGGCAGGGGTTAATGTAATTGCTGGATCTGGTGCCCCTGGTGACGGACAAACTATTAACATTCGTGGAACTGGTTCTTTGTCTTTAACGAGTGAACCTTTATATGTTATAGATGGTATTCCTTTAGATAATGGTGGTGTTGGTGGATCTAGAAATCCTTTAAACTTCATCAACCCTAATGATATTGAAACCTTTGTAGTTTTAAAAGACGCTTCTTCTACGGCTATTTACGGTTCTAGAGCAGCAAATGGAGTTATTTTAATAACAACAAAAAAAGGTAAAGACAGAGAGTTTAAATTTAATATTAGTTCACAAACTACCGTTTATACATTAAGAGATAAGGTAGATGTTTTATCTGCTGATCAATTTAAAACTTTGATAAATACAATTGGTACACCTACCCAAATAGGGTTGTTAGGTAACTCTAACACAGATTGGCAAGAAGAAATTTATACTACAGCCATTGGGCAAGATCATAACTTTAGTGCTTTAGGTAATCTTTATGGAATGCCAATGAGAGCTTCTTTAGGGTATTCTGAACATGAAGGGATTTTAAAAGGAGACAACTTAAAGCGAACAACTGCCTCTGTAAATGTATCTCCTTCCTTTTTTGATAAACATTTAAAAATAGATTTTAATGTAAAAGGAATGTATACAGAAAATACATTTGCAGATAGAGGAGCAATCGGTAGTGCAACTACTTTTGACCCTACACAATCTGTATACGATGCAAACTCGCAATATGGTGGTTACTTTGCTTGGTTAGATAATGGTACAGGAAACCAAAATAATTTAGCTCCTACAAACCCACTAGCTTTATTAAACTTAATAAATGACACTGCTGAAATTAGAAGATTAGTTACAAATGCAAAACTAGACTATAAAATTCATGGTTTAGAAGATTTAACAGCAACCGTAAATTTTGGTTACGATACTTCTAATAGTCATGGAAGAAAAATAACTTCTGAATTAATACCAACTTCAGATGCTACATTTAATGGATCTTTAACCTCTTTTGTTCAAAAATCAGACAATAAAGTGTTTGACGCTTATTTAACCTATAACAAAACATTTAATGAAGCTCATAACTTAACACTTGTAGCGGGTCATGCATATCAATCTTTTGAATATGATAACTACAGTTTTGATAGTGAAGCTAAAGAAGATGGTAATACTTTTGAATTTGTAGATAAATCTAAAAACGTCTTATTATCGTATTTTAGTAGAGCAAATTACGATTATAAAGGTAAATATTATTTAACAGCTACTTTAAGAGCAGATGCTTCTTCTAAATTAAACCCAAATGATCGTTGGGGAATTTTCCCTTCATTTGCTGCAGCTTGGAATATTCATAAAGAAAATTTTATGGAAAACTCGTTCTTTAATGAATTAAAACTAAGAGTTGGTTATGGTGAAATAGGAAATATTAACGGTTTAGGTGATTATCAATTTTTAACAAGATACAATGGTAGTACAGATACTGCAAATTATCAATTTGGTAATGCATTTTACCAAACGTTTAGACCAGAACCAATTAACAAAAACTTACGTTGGGAAGTTGGAAAAACTTTTAACGTTGGTATAGATTATGCTTTCTTAGATAGAAGAATTACAGGTTCTATTAACGCATATATCAAACAAACAAATGACTTAATTGCTAGTTCTATTGTAGATCCATTTACAAATTTTGGAAACAGAATTAATGCCAATATTGGTGATATGGAAAATAGAGGTTTAGAATTTAACATTAACGCCTCTCCTATTAAAACAGAAAATTTAGAATGGTCTGTTAACTATAATATTTCTTTAAATGATAATACTATTACTAAATTATCTGTAGATCAACCACAAGGTGGTATTTCAACAGGGGTTGGTAATAATGTTCAAGTTCATAGGGAAGGGGAAACTGCAAATAGCTTTTATGTTTTTCAACAAGTATATGACACTAATGGCAAGCCTTTAGAAGGAGTTTTTGTTGATAGAAATTCTGATAATATTATAAATGATGATGACAAATACATCAATGAAGACCCTTTTGCAGACATTTTAATGGGTTTAAATTCTAATGTTAGTTATAAAAACTGGGATTTATCAATACAAACAAGAGCTAGTTTTGGAAACTATATGTATAATGATATTGCTGCTAATAGAGGGGTAGAAATAAATGCAACTAACAACAACATACTATCTAACTTACACTCAGACTACTATAATAGTGGTTTTACAGTTATAAGTGATAAAACAGCTTTAAGTGATCATTTTGTACAAGATGCTTCTTTTTTCAAAATTGATAACATTACAGTTGGTTATACTCTAAAAAAATTAGAAAGTACAACATTTAGATTCTATGGTTCTTTACAAAATGTACTAATAGTTACAGATTATGATGGTTTAGACCCTGAAATTAATTTAGGTATTGATAATAACTTTTACCCAAGACCTAGATCTTTTGTTTTAGGTGTAAACATTAACTTTTAAATAAAAATACAATAAAATGCAACAAAAATTTAGATATTTAATTGTAATCATGTTATTCTCTTTAGGAGTAATTTCATGTCATGACGACTTAGATCAATCTCCAATTGATCCAGATAGTTTTACAGAAGAAGATGTGTTTTCTAACGCAACAGAAGCACAAGGTGCACTTGCAAAATTATATGCAAGTTTAGCTCTAACAGGACAACAAGGCCCTGCAGGTCAAGCAGATATTGCAGATATTGATGAAGGTTTTTCTCAATATTCTAGAATGTTATTCAATTTAAACGAACTAACAACAGATCATGCAGTAGTGGGTTGGGGAGATGCAGGTTTACCAGATTTACATGGTTTATACTGGTCTGGCAGTAATGATTTCACAGAAGCTATGTACTACAGATTGGCACAAGAAGTTTCTTTTTGTAATTCGTTTATAGACAATGCTGCTATTTTATCAGATACAGAAGTAGAAGCATACATTGCAGAAGCTCGCTTTTTAAGAGCATTCGCATACTTTAATTTAATGGATTTATATGGTAATGTACCTTTAGTTACAGCAGTAACAACAGAATTACCAAAACAAGCAACAAGAACACAAATATTTAATTTTATTGAATCTGAATTACTAGACATACAAGATAAATTAAAGCCAAGTGGTTCTAATGAATACGGAAGAGTAGATAAAGTTGCTGCTTGGGCTTTATTATCTAAATTATATTTAAACGCAGAAGTTTATACAGGTACTCCAAGATATGCAGATGCTGTAACATTTTCAAACAATGTAATGTCGTCAAGCTATTCAATTAATACAAATGATGCAAATGGAAACGGAACAGCTTATGACGAGTTATTTTTAGCTGATAATGATGTAAATGGTGCTCAAAATGAATTTATTTTTACTTTAAATTTTGATGGTTTAAGATCTCAAACTTATGGAGGTTCTACATTTTTAGTTCACGCTGCTATTGGTGGTAGTATGGATGCTACAGAATTTGGTGTAAATGGTGGCTGGGGAGGCTTAAGAACTACAAAAAGTTTGGTAAACAAGTTTGATGTAGATGTTACAGCTTTAAACAACAATTTAGGTACTGTGTCAGATTGGGGATTAGTAGGTGATGCTACAACCAATGGTTGGGATGGTCCAGATATGGAAATGTATGAGACTGCGAGTAATACTTACGCTATATATGCTAATTTAAATGCAGGTGAAATGAAATTTAGATTCGATGAAGATTGGGGTAATAATTATGGTGATGATAATACGGATGGTTCTCTAGAAGCTGGTGGAGCTAACATCCCTATTGCAACAGCTGGTACATATTACATCACTTTAGATTTTACAGATCCAGACAAATATATTTACACAATAAATCCTTTTGTAGGAGATAGTAGAGGAATGTTCTATAAAGACGGGCAAACTTTAGAAATAGAAGAAATACCTTCGTTTGAAAACGGTTATGCAGTTACTAAATTTAAAAATATAGATTCTGATGGAAACCAAGGCTCAGATGCAGCAGGAGATTTTGTAGATACAGATTTAGCTTTAATTAGAATGGCAGAAATTTACTTAAACTATGCTGAGGCTACACTTAGAGGTGGTGGTGGCGATTTAAATTTAGCTGTTACTAAAATTAATGAATTAAGAGAAAGAGCTTTTGGAAATACTAGCGGAAATATTACTAGCGGAGAATTGACGTTAGATTTTGTTTTAGACGAAAGATCTCGCGAATTATATTGGGAAGGACAAAGAAGAACCGATTTAATTAGATATAACTACTTTACATCTGACACTTATTTATGGCCTTTTAAAGGAGACTCTAAAGATGGTGTTAGTGTAGAAGATTACAGAAATATTTTTCCATTACCAAATAATATTATAACAACCAATCCTAATTTAACACAAAATCCAGGATACTAATAAATAACGACATGAAAAAAATATTAAATTCATTATTCGCTCTAATTATTGTATCAATTGGTTTTACCAGTTGCGAAGATATTAGTGATCGAATAATAGTAAATGAAAACGTAAACTCTACAACAGAATTAATTGTTGCAGAAACTACACCTATAATACTTTTAGAAGCAAATCAAGACAATATTGCTTTAAATACACATTGGGCAGAACCAGATTATGGTTTTAGTGCAGCACCAACTTATAAATTACTTGTAGATTTAGCTTCAGGAGATTTTAGTGGAGCAACTAGTATAGATGTTAGCGATGATTTAGAAAAATCATTTACCACTATAGAACTAAATGCAATTGCTCTAGGTTTAGGGGCAGAAGCAGATATGGCTTCAGATTTATCAATAAAATTACAAGGTTTTGTTGGTGGACAATTATTAATTGATTCTGAAGCAAAAACCATCAATGTAACCCCATATTCTAGTATCTTAGATTTATCTACAACTTGGGGTGTAGTAGGTTCTGCCGCCAATGATTGGGGTGCAACTCCAGATTTACCATTTTTTACAACTTCAGATACTGGTGTTTTAGTTGCTTATGTAACTTTAATAGATGGTGAAATAAAATTCAGAGAAAATAACCTTTGGACTAATAATTATGGTGATACTGGTGCAGATGGAACTTTAGATGCAGGCGGAGATAATATAGCTGTAACTGCAGGTTCTTATAAAATTCTTATGAATTTAAACGACCTTACTTACACTATGGAACCTTTTACAATTGGTATTGTAGGTTCTGCTTATAACGATTGGGGTGCAACTCCAGATTTCGCTCTAACTTACGACTCTTATTCAGATCAGTTTAGAGGGATTGTAAAGTTAGAAGAAGGTGAAATGAAATTTAGAATGAACAATGAATGGGTTACTGATTATGGTGATACTGGTGCAGATGGAACTTTAGATTTAGGAGGAGATAATATTGCAACCACAGCTGGTAGATATATTGTTACTGTTAATTTAAATGACTTATCATATTCTTTAGAACCTATTGAACATATTTGGGGACTTGTAGGTTCTGCTTATAACGATTGGGGAGCTACATCAGATGCCATTTTTAGTAGAGATTGGTCTCAACCTAATGATGATGTTTGGGTTTTAAACAACGTAACTCTTTTAGATGGTGAATATAAGTTTAGAGCTAATGAAGCTTGGGCTTTAAATTATGGTGATACTGGCGCAGATGGAACTTTAGATAATAATGGAGATAATATTGTTGCAGTTGCAGGAACGTACTCTTTTGTTTTAGACTTTACAGATCCAGACAATCCTATTTACACAATAAATTAATTTTTTTAAAAGACAAAGACTACCAAATGGTAGTCTTTGTCTTTTAAAATCAACACTATATGAAAAAAATTACAATTCTAATTTTATTTGTTAGTTCTTTAAGCTTTGGTCAAGTAACCATTTCGCCAAATCCTTTTGACATTAACCAATCTATTACCATTAGTTTAGATGCTACTAGCTCTGCAATAGATTGTAATGGATTAAATAATCCATCTAAAGTATATTTACACTCTGGTGTGGGGAATGCAAGCGATGCTTGGAGCACAAGCGTTGTGGGCAATTGGGGACAAAATGATGGAATTGGAGAAATGACTTATAATTCATCTAACAATCGTTGGGAAATTACTTTTATACCAAAAACCTATTATTCGTTAACAGATACAGAAGCAGCAAGCATTACCAATATGGGTATGGTATTTAGAAATGAATCTGGTAACCAAGAACTGAAAGATAATAGTTGTGCAGATTTTATTTTTAATGTAGGTTCTTTTCAATTAACATTAGACGCACCATCAACCTCAACAACAATTTTAAATGCTGGTGAAACATTAACTATAAATGCAACTTCTTCTCTAAACGCTAACTTTACTTTAAAAGCAAACGGAGCCACTTTAGACCAAAAATCAAACTTAACATCTTATAGTTTTTCACCAACAGTTTCAGAAAACACAACTTATATTCTAGAAGCTATTAATAATGGTAAAACTAAAAGTATAACGTTTCAAGCTATTGTAAAACCAACTGTTACAGAGGCTACACTACCTGCAAATTTAAAAGATGGCATTAATTTAAACACTTCTGACAACACAAAAGCTACTTTAGTTTTTTACGCACCAGGAAAAGAATTTGTACATATAATTGGTAATTTTAACAATTGGGAAATTGATAATAATTACTTGCTAAAAAAAGACAACTCTAAAAATCGTTTTTGGATAGAACTTACAAATCTAAGTCCACAAACAGATTATACTTATCAATATATTATAGAAGCAGATTTGAGAGTTGCAGATCCCTACTCTACTGTGGTTTTATCAGAATATAATGATCAATATATAAATGATATTACTTATCCAAATTTACCAAATTATCCTTCAGGAAAAACCAATCATGCAGTTACTTTGTTAAGAACTGGTGATTCAGATTATGTATGGCAACATACAAATTTCACAAAACCTGCTAAAACAGATTTGGTAATCTATGAACTGTTAATTCGTGATTTTGATGTATTACATAGTTTTGATGCTGTAAAAGCACGTTTAGATTACCTTCAAGGCTTAGGTATCAATGCTATCGAATTTTTACCTGTAATGGAGTTTGATGGCAATGAATCTTGGGGATATAACCCTTCTTTTCATATGGCATTAGACAAATATTATGGTAACACAACCGCATTTAAAAAGTTTATTGATGAATGTCATAGACGTGGAATTGCTGTAATTATTGATGTTGCATTTAACCATGCTTCTGGTCAAAACCCATATTACAGAATGTGGAATACAGACAATGGAGGTTATAGTGGACAAGCAAGTACAGATAGTCCTTTTTTTAATCCTATCGCAAGACATTCTTACAGTGTTTTTAACGATTTTAATCACTCTAAACAAGATGTTAGAGATTATGTAAAAAGAGTGTCTCAATATTGGATTGAAGAATATAAAATTGATGGTTTTAGATGGGATTTAACCAAAGGATTTACTCAAAATTGTACAGGAAGTGAAGTTTGTACTAACGCATATCAGCAAGATAGAGTAGATGTTTTAAAAGAATATGCAGATTATCAATGGGAAATTGATCCTGATTTTTACATCATATTTGAACATTTAGGTACAAATACAGAAGAAACTGAATGGGTAAATTATAGGCTAAATGAAGGTAAAGGTATTCTAGTTTGGGGCAACCACAATCATCAATACAACCAAGCAACAATGGGTTTTGGTAGCGATTCAGATTTTTCTTGGATTTCTTTTAAAAACAGAGGTTGGTCTGTGCCTGCAAATGTAAGTTATATGGAAAGCCATGATGAAGAGCGTTTAATGTATAAAAACTTACAATTTGGTAATTCTAGTGGAAATTATAATATCAAAAATATAAGCACAGCTTTAGATAGAGAAGAATTGGCTGCTGCTTTTTATTTTACAGTTCCAGGACCAAAAATGATTTGGCAATTTGGGGAATTGGGTTATGATATTTCTATCGATCAAAATGGACGAACAGGTAATAAACCAATTTTATGGAATTATTTTGATGATCAAGACAGAAAAGATGTATATAATACTTGGTCTAAACTAATTCATTTAAAATTAAAATATGAAATTTTTAAAACTTCAAACTTTTCTATTGATGCTTCAAATACGAATGGTTTAAAGAAAATTCAATTAACAAACTCGAACGCAGTTGACTTACAATATGTTTTAATTTTAGGGAATTTTGGAGTTACAACACAAAGTATCACACCCTCTTTTCAGCAGACAGGAACTTGGTATAATTTATTAGAGAACAACGCAACCTACAACGTAACCAATACCACTTCTCAAATAGCTTTAGCTCCTGGTGAGTTTAGAATATATGGCAATATGCCGGCAACTCTTTCTAACGAAGATATAGAGGTAGAAAACAACATTTTAAAATTATACCCCAACCCTACTTCTAATAGTTTTAATATAAACAAAGCTGTTAATGAAGTGGTTGTTTTTGATTTGACTGGTAAAATCGTAAAAAGGTTTACTAAAACAAATACTAACAAAAACTACTCTGTTACTGGTTTAAATAAAGGGATTTATTTTGCAAGAATAAGAACAACTAACAATAAAATAAAAACTAAAAAATTAATTATTAAATAATTTTTATTTATACTAAAAAAGAGAGTTGATTTTATCAACTCTTTTTTTTTACATTTACTTAAAATATTTCTAAGAAATAATTAGGGGTTACTCAAAAAATAGCTTTATCAACTTAGTATATAAAAAAATTAAAAATCAATTATTTAAGAAAAAGTTAGCGAATACCTACAAAAAACGGCTTTTCAAAAACCCCAAACCATAACCAAAAAATTGAGTTATAGTAGTTAAGACACTTAAAAAACCTACTATAAGCCCGTATTTAAGCGTTGCATCTACTAATAAAACTAAGAAATACAGATGATAGCAAGCTAGTAAAATAAGCTCTCCAAAAAAGGCTAAAAACACACTAAAAACCAAGCCTAAAATAAACACACTTGGAAACCAATAAGTAATTTTAGCAGTTTTAGGATACTTTTTATTTAAGAAAGGTCTTGCCATTCCAAAACCAAATGTTTGCTTAAAAAACTGTGGTATGGTGCTTCTACGTCTATGATACACAAATGCTTTTTCTATCAATTGTGTTTCGAAACCATTTTGCCATAATCTAAAGGTTAAATCGATATCTTCTCCGTTTTTCATTTTAGAAAAACCATGTGTTTTTTCGAATGCTTTTTGAGACAATCCTAAATTAAAACTTCTAGGTTGAAATTTACCAACGGCTTGTTTTCTACCCCTAATGCCGCCAGTGGTTAATACAGCTGTCATAGAATAATTAATGGCTTTTTGTAGTGCTGTAAAACTTTTATGAGCTGCATCTGGACCACCAAAAGCGTCTGTAAAATTAGTTTCTAACACTTTTTTTACTTCAGATAAATATTGAGTTGGCAAAATAACATCTGAGTCTAAAATGATAAAATAGTTTCCTGTTGCTTTTTGCATGCCAAAATTACGGCTTGCTCCTGCTCCACTGTTTTCTTTAAAAAAATATTTTATAGTAAGCTTTGAAGTATATTTTTTAACAATTTCTTTAGATGTTATTGATGAACCATCTTCTATAACAAGCACCTGAAAACTGTCTAGAAAATCTTGTTGGGTAAGACTTTCTAACAACTCGTCTATTTCTTTAGGACGATTATATACAGGTATTATGATGCTGAAAAGAAGTTTCAAAATTTTAAAGTTTAAAAGTTTAAAAGTTGAAAGTTTTTATTACTAAAAAAAAAATCAACTTTAAAATATGCTATTAGCTAGCAAACAGGTTTAGCCCTGATTGAGCGGTTTGTTTGAGCTCTTTTTTATTCTTTTTTGAATAAAAAAAGCGAGTAGCGAAAGCAGGAAATGGCTTCTACTCAAACTTTTTCATAACTGCATCGCTTACGCCCATGTTAGAAAAACCTCCATCGTGAAATAGGTTTTGCAGAGTTACTTTTTTGGTTAAATCTGAAAATAACGAAATGGTATAATCTGCACAATCTGCTGCTGTGGCATTGCCTAAAGGACTCATTTTTTCTGCATAGGCAATAAAACCATCAAAACCTTTTACACCAGTTCCTGCTGTGGTTGGTGTTGGCGATTGCGAAATGGTGTTGACACGCACTTTGTGATCGCGCCCAAAAAAATAACCAAAACTACGTGCAATGCTTTCTAAATAGGCTTTATTGTCTGCCATATCATTATAATCTGGAAAAACACGTTGTGCGGCCATATAAGTTAAAGCCACAATGCTTCCCCACTTGTTCATGGCTTTTTTGTTGTACAAAACATTCATCGTTTTATGAAAAGAGACTGCTGAAACATCCCAACCTTTGGTAGTAAAATCGTATTTTGGATCTGTGTAATGTTTGCCTTTTCTTACGTTTACAGACATACCTATCGAGTGTAAAACAAAGTCGATTTTACCTCCAAGAATATTCATAGATTTTTCTACCAGGTTTTCTAAATCTTCTACAGATGTTGCGTCTGCAGGAATAATTTGCGAGTTTGTTTTTTCTGCCAATGCATTTAACTCGCCCATTCTCATAGCAATAGGTGCATTTGTTAACACAAATTCGGCGCCTTCTTCATGGGCTCTTTCTGCTACTTTCCAAGCAATTGAATGCTCGTTTAAAGCACCAAAAATAATTCCTTTTTTTCCTTTTAGTAAATTGTACATTGTGGTTGTTGGTTTTTAGTAGGTAGTGTTTTTTTTTTATCGTTTTCAATTAAGTTCTCGTCTGCGCACGAACTGACAACTATCCTTTTTCTTAATACACTTTTCTTTTTTCTAGTTTAATAATTCTTTTGCGTGGATTAAAGCTGAGTCAGAAATATCTTTTCCACTTAACATTTCTGCAATTTCTACAACACGTTCTTCTGTAGTTAGTTGCTTTAAATTGGTAGTAGTTACTCCTTTTACTTCTTCTTTATACACTTTATAATGGCTGTTTCCTTTGGCTGCAATTTGTGGTAAGTGAGTAATGGCAATTACTTGCATATTTTTACTCATATTTTGCATAATAGCTGCTATTTTGTTAGAAACTTCTCCAGAAACACCTGTATCTATCTCATCAAAAATAATGGTGGGTAATTGTGTATTTTCTGATAATACTTTTTTTACAGATAGCATTATTCTAGACAACTCTCCACCAGAAGCTACTTTTTTTAGTTCGCCAAAATTACCACCTTTGTTGGCTGCAAACAGAAATTCTAATTCGTCTTTTCCGTTTGAAAAATAAATAATAGTGGGTTTTACTTTTATTGAAAAGCGTGCATTTTGCATGCCTAAATCTGCCAGTAAATTTTGTAATTCTTTGGTTAAATGTGGAATTGCCTTTTTTCTAGCATTACTGATAAAATGGGCAATATTATCTAACTTTTCTGCAACCGCATGTATTTCTTTTTTCTTGTTTTCTATCTCTTCCTCTGCAGATTCTACTTGTCTTACTTTTTCTGATAATTGCTCTAATACTGCTAACAATTCTTCATTAGAGTTTACATAATGTTTTTTCTGCAAATTGTATAACACTTGCAGTCTGTCGTTAATTTCTTCTGCTTCGTTAGGACGAAACTCTACAGTTTCGTTGGTATTTTCTAATTCTGTAACAATATCATCAACCTCTATTTTTACAGAGGTTATTCGTGCTAATACCTCTTGGTATTCTTTAGAAAAAGGGGCAATTTTAGTTAATTTAGTTTCTAGACTGTGTAGTAAATTTTGTATGCCAATTTCTTCATTTATAGAAATTTCTAAAGCTTCAGACAAGTTGAGCTTGATGTGCTCTATATTATTTAATTTCTCTAATTTTTCTTCTAACTCGTATTGTTCTTCTTTTTTAATATTTGCTTTTTCTAATTCTGTAAACAGATGCAAATTGTAATCAAATTGTTGGTTGGCTTCTTTTTGCTGATTTTCTAATACTTCTAGTTCCTTTTTAAGCACATTCAGCTGTGTAAAACCACTGTTGTAAGAGGCAATTTTTCCTTGATTTTGTGCAAGTGCATCAATAATGGCAAACTGAAAAGAGGTATCTGATAACTGCATGGTTTGATGTTGCGAATGCACATCTATCAATTTTGTTCTTAACTCGTTTAAAACTGATAAGGTTACAGGTGTATCATTTACAAAAGCTCTTGATTTTCCTGAAGGTAAAATTTCTCTTCTAATAATGGTTTCTGCTTCGTAATCTAAATCTACTTCTTCAAAAAAATCTTGTAAGTTGTAATTAGTAATTGCCAATTTAGCTTCTACAATACATTTTTGAGAAGTGTCTTTTAGAGACGATAAATCTGCTCTGTTACCCAAAACCAAGCCCAAAGCACCTAATAAAATCGATTTTCCTGCACCAGTTTCTCCAGTAATGATAGATAAACCGTTGGAAAAATCAATACTTAAATGATTGATTAAAGCGTAATTATTTATAGAAAGTTGTGATAGCAAATTGACTAATTTTTAGGAGATAAAATTAGTGAATAAAATTTACAAATTGAAAACCTAAATTATAAAATCTATCGACCTAACTTTGGCGTCTGTTGTTGCCATAAATTATAATAGTGTCTTTTTAAACCATAAAGTTCTTTATGGTTGCCTTGTTCTATAACATCACCTTTTTCTAATACTACAATTTCATCTGCATTAATTACAGTACTTAATCTATGAGCGATAATAATAATCGTTTTATTTTCTTGTCGTAATCTTTCTACTGCTTTTTGAATATAATTTTCTGAAGTAGAATCTAAAGAAGATGTTGCTTCATCTAATACCAATACTTCTGGTTTTTTATACAAAGCCCTTGCAATAGCAATTCGTTGTTTTTGACCTCCAGAAAGTGTTGCTCCATTTTCTCCTAAATAGGTATTAAATCCATTGGGTAAACTTTCAACAAATTTTAAAATTCCAATAGACTTACAAATATCAATAATCAAAACCATATTCGGAGCAAAATCTCCAACAGCAATATTGTCAATTACATTTCCTGCAAATAAATCAATTTTTTGAGGAACAACACTTACCAATTCTCGCAAACTTTCGTGTTGAATATATTTTAAGTCTAAATCACCAATCGTAATTCCTCCTTTTTGTATTGGATATAAATTTTGGAGTAAAGAAATTAAAGTTGATTTTCCTGAACCACTCTCGCCAACAATTGCTGTAATATTTCCTTTTTTAATTTTTAAGTTAAAGTCTGTAAAAACTTGTACCCGTGTACCATATCTAAAAGCAACATTTTTAAACTCAATATCATCTATTTTTTCTTTTTCAAGAACAACTTTTTCGGTATTTTCTTCTCTTTCTAAATCCATAATTTCAAACAAACGGTCTGCTGCAATTAAAGCATTTTGTATTTGTTTATTTGCACCAATTAAACTTGCAACAGGATTCATAAAATAGCCAATAATTGCATAAAAAGATAATAATTCTCCTGGTGTAATTTCTCTTTCAATTACAAAATAAGAACCAGACCAAAGTAAAATAATAGTAAATAACTGTGCTATAAATGTTGTTGAAGTACCTGAAAAAACTGAATTTAAAGCAGATTTATAACCAATATGTAATAAATTTATAAAACGTGTTTCTGTTTTGATATTAGCAAAACTTTCTAAACCAAAACGTTTTATAGTGCCTACCGAATTTAAAGATTCTACTAATTGACTTTCTAGTTCTGCTGAACTTTCCATTATTTTACGCTCTGTTTTTTTGTTGAGTTTATTTATGATAAGATATACAACCAAATACAACGGAATAACCAACAACATAATTAAAGCCAATTTCCAGTAATACAGAAACATAATGCCAAAAGAGAAAAACAGAATGAGAATGTTAACTGTTAAGCTTAATGAAACATCATTAATAAATGCTCTAATTTTAACAGCATCATTTATACGAGAAATAATTTCTCCAACACGCATAGTATCAAAAAATTGCTGCGGTAATTTTAACAAGTGTTTGTAGTATCCTAGAATTAAACGAGCATCTATTTGTTGCCCACTTTTAATAAGAAATACATCTTTAAAGACACCTATTACAATTTGTAAAACTAATAAAACTAGCATTATAACGCTTAATAGGTTTAATAATTTGGTGTTGTCTCCAACTAATACATAATCGGTAATTTTTTGAATATAAATTGAGGTAGAAAACCCTAATAAAGTATAAATGATTGCACCAATTAATGCTTGTAAGAAAACAAATTTATGTGGTTTTAGCAAAAACCAAAAACGTTTTAAAACAGATACTTTTTGATTGGCTGGTGTAAATTCTTCTTTTGGTAATAGTAAGACTAAAACACCTGTCCATTCATCTAAAAATTCTTGATGGGTTCTTTTATGAATTTTCCCATCTCCAGGATCCATAATTTTTATATATTCTTTGGTTACTTCGTAAATAACTACATAATGATGCAATTGCTCTTTTACAATAATATGAGCGATAGCAGGTTTAGGTATTTTAAATAAACTGTCTAGTTCTCCACGTACACCTTTCGCTTCAAAACCTAATTTTTCTGTGGCTTCTATAAGCCCTAAAACATTTGTTCCTTTTTTATCTGTACCTGCGTATTGGCGTATACGTGCAATAGGTAGTTGTAAGTTATAGTGTGCAGCTATAGATGCTAAACAAGTTGCACCACAATCTGTAATATCGTGTTGTTTAATTGTGACTTTTGCCATAGTAAGAATTAATAATGACAAATAAAGGTGTGTTCACTGCAATTTAGTTGCAGTAAACTATAATAACCCGTTGTGCATTTTAAATAATGCTAATTTTAATATTATTAATATTCCTATCGAATATAAATTTATTGATGTACTGAACCGTTGTTAACGCTGTAATTTTTGATAATATTCTAGTTTTAAACCCTT